>Ga0172367_10000547_pt1 | contig 57958 bp, 54 predicted proteins | sample Lak10m_FD_114542 | JGI IMG/M metagenome (GOLD analysis project Ga0172367, IMG submission 114542) | Freshwater microbial communities from Kabuno Bay, South-Kivu, Congo - kab_022012_10m | ecosystem: Environmental > Aquatic > Freshwater > Lake | place: Democratic Republic of the Congo: South-Kivu... | reverse complement strand
TGGAAATACACTCAGAATCTGGGCATTTTAGCTTCATAAGAAACTATAAATGCGCAAATTTAACGCCAAAAACACATCTCACTGATTTTACCTAAAGAACAATTTTGTAGACCAGTTTAAAAATCTCATTACAAACAACTGACTTTACTTTGGATCGCCGCTCTCTTTCTCCATATGGATAAGCTCTTGCAGAGCAATAATGGAGATTACAGGCCTACGTCGAAAAACGAAAATAAAGGAGAGCTGCCTATGAGAAAATTTATTTTATTGGGAGTACTCGGCTTAATAGCTCAATTAACTCCCTCTTTAAGTGCACACGCTTATTACTATTACCGACCTCATCATTATCACAATCCTTCTTATTACTACTACCCAGGATCTTATTACTATCCTCGCTACTACTATCCTTCGTATAGCTACTATTATCCTTGGTATAATACATCCTGTTATTATGGTGGTTACGGATGTCAAAATTACCTAGAAAATACGGATTCGAACTTCAGATCAGAAATTTCTCAAAATCAAAATCCTCAGCGAGAACAAACCTATCTCGAAGCTGTAAACGATGCTGCGAACTACCTCCAAAATGGAGGTGAGACAACTGCCGGTCTCCGTGAAGCAATCAAGACCGAACGTGAAATCGCGCTTCGAAGTGGATTAGATGAAGCTCGCAATTTTGATGATGAGACTTTTGCTCAAATTATTCTCTCCCGCATGGATAGAATGAGCAACCCTGAAGGAAACCCAGAAAATCGATAACTATAAATTAAGAAAAGCGGCGCGACTTATGAACGAGTCACGCCGCTTTTCTTAATTCCAATTTGAGGGAGACAATTCGGTACAAATTTTCACTCGCTGATCCCACGTTAACCCCATTAATGCAGAATCCTCTAAGCAAAGAATCGCCTGCTCTGAAGTAGCACGAGCACACAAAATCACACGTTGATCTGTAGTGAGAGGAAATCTTGCCGAAGAATCAAAACATTGATTCGTATTTAAAGTTGTCGCTTCTTTGCACAGCTTGATCTGCTGATCTAACGAAAGACCCCGCCCCCAAGTATTCTCAAAGCAACGAGCAGGTGCATCAGAAAGTGCCCTTTGACACAGCCGAGACCTCTGATCAATACTCAAGACACCATTCAGCATTCCTTGATAGCAGCGCTCCGGCGCATCATCTCTTGCTCCTGTGCATAATGATATGGCTTGCGTAATATTCAATCCCAACGCACGTGCTTGATTGAGACAAATCAAAGGAGCAAACTGACATTCAGCTGATCGATATAAAAAAAACACTAAAGATAAAAGTAAACCGCGCTTGATCACGAAGGTTGCTAAGCAGGTTTTGAACCAAAAGCGATCAACTAGAGTCCTAAATTGAGTACTTTAAGCTGCTTGATGCGATCGCGTAACTCAGCTGCTTGTTCAAACTCCATTGCTTTAGCTGCCTTGCGCATTTCGGCCTCCATAGCCGAAATCGTTTTTTGAATACTCACAATCCCATCTACAAGAACCAGAAAATCTCCTGCAATCACGCGAGCTCGCTCAATTCGCTCTGCCCCGTCGATCAAATCCAAATTGGCAACACCCGCTGCATCCAAATCATGGGATTCAGCTGCACTCCATAGACTTTGACCATGGCCGGACCCGGCACCTGTGCGTAACGCCCGTTTTGCTTGTTGAGCCTTACCCGCCCCTCGTCCAGATCTTCCGCCTTTTTTATCCCCTTCACTTGGCTCACTTACAGCAATCGGAGCATAAATAGCTTTTTGTACTGTTTGTGGGATAATCCCGTGTTCTTCATTGTACTGATGCTGAATCGCACGACGGCGCGAAGTTTCATCCACTGCTTTACGCATACTCTCAGTCATCTTATCTGCATAAAGAACCACAAAACCATTTGCATTACGCGCAGCACGACCAATCGTTTGAATTAAAGAACGATAACTACGCAAAAATCCTTCTTTGTCAGCATCAAGAATCGCAACAAGCGAGACCTCCGGCAAATCAAGACCTTCCCTTAAGAGATTAATCCCAATGAGAACATCAAACGTCCCCAAGCGAAGATCTCGCAAAATCTCGATCCGCTCTAAGGTCTCAATATCAGAGTGCAAATATTTCACTCGCACTCCTTGCTTTTGATAATATTGAGTTAAATCTTCTGCGAGTTTTTTGGTAAGAGTCGTCACCAAAACACGTTCTTTTTTTTCAACTCGCTTACGAATCTCAGACAGCAAATTGTCTACTTGAGTTCCAGCCGGGCGAACTTCAACCACTGGATCTAAAAGTCCTGTGGGTCTAATTACTTGCTCAACAACTTCTCCCCCGGCTTTTTCTAATTCATAATCACCCGGTGTTGCGGACACATAAATCGTTTGATGAACGCATTTTTCCCATTCTTCAAAATTCAACGGACGGTTATCCAGTGCCGATGGAAGACGAAAACCATGCTCCACTAACGTCGCTTTACGAGCTCGATCTCCTCGATACATGCCGCCAATCTGCGGAACTGTCACATGACTTTCATCCACAATGAGCAACCAATCCTTAGGAAAATATTCAAGAAGAGTGGGCGGAGGAGCGCCATCCGGACGTCCTGTTAAATGCCGTGAATAGTTCTCGATTCCTTGGCAAAATCCGACTTCTTCGAGCATCTCTAGATCAAAAAGGGTGCGCTGCTCTAAACGCTGCGCTTCTACTAATTTATTCAACTGCCCCAGATGCTGAAGTCGTTCGCGCAACTCGATTCGGATCGAATCAATTGCTCGCTTTCTATTTTCGAGCGTCGTCACATAATGACTGCCTGGATAAATCGTGATTCGAGAAATTTTTTGAATTCGAACTCCTCGCAACGGATCAATTTCCGAAATCGATTCAATCTCATCTCCAAAAAACTCCACTCGAATAGCTCGTTCTTCTTCGTAAGCAGGAAAAATTTCAACCACATCTCCGCGAACACGAAACGTGCCTCGATGAAAATCCACATCATTCCGCTTATATTGAATCTCGATGAGCTTCTTGAGCATCTCTTGACGCTTGAATTCACGTCCCACTTCTAAATAAAGCAGAAGTCCTTCATACGCTTCGGGCGAACCCAAACCGTAGATGCAGGAAATGGATGCGACGATAATCACATCATTACGCTCAAGAAGTGAGCGAGTTGCCGAGTGACGCAGCTTATCGATCTCATCATTGATTTGGGAGTCTTTCTCAATATAGGTATCAGTCGATGGGATATAAGCTTCAGGCTGATAATAATCGTAATAACTAACAAAATATTCGACCGCGTTATTGGGGAAAAATTCACGAAATTCAGAAAAAAGCTGTGCAGCCAATGTTTTGTTATGGCTCAAAATTAAAGTCGGCTTATTGACCTGGGCAATGACATTGGCCATCGTAAAGGTCTTACCCGAGCCAGTGACTCCCAGAAGAACTTCAGATTTTTTATTTTCTTGAATTCCACGAACGAGGGCCTCAATTGCCTGAGGCTGATCCCCCGTCGGATTAAATGCTGTTTTTAGCTCAAATTTGCGATCTTTAAAGATCACTTGTATTCCCAAGTTGTACCCGAAGGCACATCTTTAATCAGTACACCTCGCGCTTCGAGGTCTTTACGAATCTGATCTGCCTGGGCAAAGTTTTTAGAACTCCGCGCATCTGCACGGGCCTGAATCATTCGTAAAATTTCTTCTTCAGAAGGCCGAGATGCCGAACCCGCCACTGGACGCGATGCACGAATGCGACTCAATGATTCAAATGCAGAATGAGGATCACTCCGGCCTATTCCCAGAATACCACCGATATCTTCTTCGATGATTCGCAACATCTCTGTTGCACCTAAAACAGCAGCAGGCGTTGTGCGTGCGCGAACCTCAGCAGTGACACGATTAAACTCTCGAACGAGAGTAAATAATGCACCTAAAGCGCCTGCAGTGTTCCAATCATTCGCAAAAAATTCGTCGATTTCCTGTCGAGCGGCTTGGCACGAAGCCATAAACTCACCCCAAACGCTTTCTGCAAGTACGTCCGGTAAAGCAGATTTAAGAGCCTGCAGCTCGAGTGCTTTTGCTTTAGCTTCATAAATTCGATGCAAACTCGAAAGAGCCTGCTCAATGGCCTCATCTCCAAACTCGATCGGTGATCGATAATGAATGGATAACAAAATAAAGCGAGCAACCTCTCCTGAATACTGCGTCAAAAACTGACGAGCGGTCACAATGTTTCCAAGGCTCTTCGACATTTTTTCTTGAGCCATATTCAAGAAAGCATGATGCAACCAGTAGCGAACAAAAGGGGCCTTTCCTGATGCCGCCTCACTCTGAGCAATCTCATTTTCATGATGAGGAAAAATCAGATCCTCTCCACCATGATGAACATCAATCTCTTCGCCTAACCAGCGCAAGGCCATCGCAGAACACTCGATATGCCAACCCGGACGACCTCTGCCCCACGGACTCTCCCAATAAGGCTCACCCGGCTTAGCAGGTTTCCAAAGAGTAAAATCCAATGGGTTTCGTTTTTTATCTGTAACTTCGACACGAATTCCTGAAATCAAATCTTCTAAATTTTTGTGCGAAAGTTTGCCGTACCCAGAAAAATCAGCAATCGAAAAAATCACTTCTCCATCAACGACATAAGCTTTTCCGTTGGCAATGATCTTTTGAATCAACTCAATGATCTCGGACATATGCCCGGTCACTGTGGTCTTATGAGTAGGCTCGAGCATCCCAGCTACAGCAAAATCTTTTTCTACTTCTTGAGTATATTTCCGGGCGATCTCTTCGGGAGTCAAATTCTCCTCATGAGCCCGCTTGATGATCTTATCGTCCACATCGGTATAGTTGCGAACATATGCAACTTCGTAACCCACCCGCTGAAAATAGCGGTAGAACATATCCGAAACCAAACCGCTACGAAGGTTACCAAAATGGATCAGCCCATAAACCGTAGGGCCGCATGAATACATGGTCAATTTGCCAGGAACTCGAGTTTCAAGGAGTTCCTTTTTACCAGTCAGGCTATTAGTAAGACGAATGCGACGAATAGGGCGACAGGAATGTAAAGTAGTCATACTCGATTCCCATCCTGCCTGATTCGAGACAGCTTGAAAAGCAAAAATACCCTAGAATATTAGGAAGCAAAGATCTCTTGAATCTCTTGCTCGATGGCGTCTTCGCCAATCTTTTTAGCGAGCGAAATTTCTTTCACCAGAAGGTGCTTCGCTTGATCGAGCATTTTACGCTCACCGAACGAAAGATCTTTGTTGTGACGAAGCAAGAAAAGATTACGTAAAACTTCGGCAATCTCAAAAATCGAACCTGTTTTAATTTTTTCCATGTATTCTCGATAGCGTCGATTCCAGGTGGTCTGGTCGATTTTCACATTGCGCTCTTTGAGAATATCATAGACTTGCTTGACTTCTTTGGTAGAAATGATCTCACGAAGACCGACTGAAGCCACATTGTCGGTAGGAACCATAATCGTCATCTGGTTATCGACGACTTGAAGGACATAAAATTTCTTCTTCTTGCCGCCAACGTCCTTCTCCTCAATGCGCTTAATGACAGCAACACCGTGAGCAGGATAAACCGCGTTGTCTCCTACTTTGAACATGTGATAGAACCTCCAACTACTTCGCTAACGAGCAGAATTCTAATCCGCGAGACCTTATCACACATATTCCAACTCTGTCAACGCTAGCGATCATTCAAGCTAAAAGTCCCTGCTTTTCAGTTCAGCCAATTGACATCTGTCAAAAAGCTACTCAGCTGAGATTTTTTATGCTTTTACTATTTAAAACGTTGAATCAAAAGCCACTCAACCGAGCACTGGATCTTTAGTGTTTTTGCGAATAAAGCCGAAGAGCGACCAATCTGCGCGAAGAATGATTCACAATCGGCACGGGATAACCACACCGACGAGCGGTTTCAACCGAAGGTGCATGAACTTCCCGCACTGAAACTGACTTCAACTCAGGCACAAAACGCCGGACATAAACCCCTTCAGGATCAAATTTCTTAGATTGAAGTGCGGGGTTAAAAATGCGGAAATAAGGCTGCGGATCACAACCCGTTGAAGCTGCCCACTGCCAGCCTCCATTATTCGGAGCTAAATCTCCATCTAAAAGACGATTCATAAAATAGCGCTCTCCCCATCGCCAATCAATCAGGAGATCTTTGGTTAAAAAAGAGGCGACGATCATCCTCGCTCGATTATGCATCCAGCCAGTAGAATCTAACTCTCGCATTGCAGCATCCACAATGGGGTATCCGGTCTGCCCTTTCTTCCATGCGTCAAAAAGTTCCTCCGAATTTTCCCAATTGAGATTCCGGTATTGAGGCAAAAAAGCCTCTCCCTCTACTCGAGGGCAATGATACAAAATGGAATAATAAAACTCTCTCCAAACTAATTCTTGAAGGAATACCGATCTCCCAGTTCCTTGTTTATATCCGCACGTCTCGAGTCCCAATCGTGCAATGATCTGAGCGACTGTCAGCGACCCATTTTTTAAAAAAATAGAAAGCTTCGAAGTCCCCCCCTCATCTGCCGGAAGGTCTCTGCATTTGAAATAATCATCCAAACGAGAGGTAAAATGATCGAGTCTTCTCAAAGCTTCAAGCGCCCCTCCCTGCGGGATCTGAACGCGGACTTTCTTCTGCACCTGCGCTCGAAACCGATCTAATGCGTCGAGACTTTGCGCTTTATCAGCTAGTAAGACGGTCCATTGGAGCGAGAAAATAGGTGCAACAGCAGCCCCCCCCCCTCTTGCTCTTATTTCTAAATCCTTTAAACCCCGATCCTGCTCTCGAACGCGAGCCTGCACAGAGGGGCTTGAAAAAAGCTCATACCATTTTCGAGCAAAAGCGCCATAAACTTGGTAAAAACCCCCGTCTTCTTTGCGAATTTCTGTAGGTTCAATCAAAAGATGATCCCTCTCAGTACAAACAGAAACCCCACATTCTTGTTGAAGCCACCGACTCACTCGATCATCACGATCCCGAGCAAAGGGTTCATAATCTCGATTAAAAGAAATTGAAGCAGGAAGCGGCATTCGAGCTTCTTTCAATAAACTAAAAAGCTGCCTCATTCCGGCGTCAGGCCCTCCATCGAGAACTAAAAGATCTCCTCCTAAACTCCTCAGTTCGAGTCGAAGCGCGTGAAGAGTATTTAAAAAAAATGCAAATCGATCGACCGAAAAATCAGACCGAGCAAGAAACGTTGAATCAAAAAAGAAAACACCCACTACCCGTCCTGAAAACTGAGTGTAGCTTTTTCGGAGAGCAGCATTCCCAGCTACTCGCAAATCTCGCCTAAACCAATGCAGTCCATAAGGTTGAATCATGTAATTAAAAAACCTTTCTTACTTTTCTTGCGCAGCTCGTAGCATCGCATCCAACTCATGAAGAGATGCAATATGAGCCCAGGAATGTCGCACTGGGACTCTTGCTGTAGGATCAAAACCAGGCCCCCCCACCCAAAGCTCAACACCCTCGGCCAGAAGACCATCGACCTGCATGACGTAGTCATTTGCTGAAACAGGTCGATCTGAAGGGAGAGCTCCAATCACGACTCTACCCGCACGGAGCCGAGTCGATGCCCGAGCCAGTTCAGCAGCGGGCATATTGGCGCCTAAATAAAAAACTTGGTACGGATAGGCCGCAAACAAAATAGCCGAAAGCAGAATCCCAAATTCGTGATGATCTCCTTCGGGCGTAGCAAAAATAACGCGCCGTCGATCATGAAGAGGCTCCCTCATATCCCCTGCAAGAGCTCCAAAAGAACGAAGAATCTGCCCGAGGTGATCTCTCAAAATGGCGGAAAACGCGTGTTCCTGGGCAATGGTCCAATCCCCCCCAAGACTTCGTTTGCCGACCTCAGAAAGCACGGGAGAAACCACATCTAAGACAAAACTTCGAACACCCAGAACTGATCGCGCCCGAGATAATCCGTGATCCATCAGATCCATCTGAAATCCTGTCACTGCACGCACAATCTCGGCAGCATGACTTTGAGCAATAGGATCAGCTTGAACTAACTTTTGACCCACATCCCCTAGTGTCATCGGTATAGCCAGCATCGTTAACATTGCACGCAGCTCAGAATCCGGAAGTTTCGCAATCACTCCAATGGAATAGCCCCGATCTAGCAAAGCAGCCAAAAGCTTTAAGCGCTCTACATCCTGCATAGAATAAAGCCGGCGTCCCGACTCTGTTCTCGAGGGCTCAATGGCCTGATAGCGCCTTTCCCATGCTCGAAGAGTGTGCTCGGCAACTCCAGAAAGCCGAGAGGCCGCTTTAACAGTGAGGTGGTTCATGTTTTTAACCTACCTAAAGATTAAAAGTTTGTCTAACTTTTGTATAATTTTAATCGAATATAAATTTGACAGCTCTTATACAAAATGAGAAACTTAAATAGATTTAGGAGGTAGTCAGTATTATGATTCCTGCTCAATATGTTTCTATTTTGGGATTAGCTGATGAGGACGAGACTAAAGAGCCTCTTTCAAAATCTGCCGCCAGACTTTTGCATGAAACCGCAGCCGGCTGGATACTCAAAGCCACATCCGAAGATGTGCAACGCGAGGGTTTACTTCGAACCCCTCAACGGTTCGCCAAAGCGATGGAACACCTAAGTTCCGGTTACTCACTTACTGCAAAAAAAGCTGTAGGCGAAGGCGTTTTTCCTGCCGAAGGAAGCGGACTAGTCACCGTCCGTAATATTGAATTTTACAGTCTATGTGAGCATCACATGCTTCCCTTTTGGGGAACGGCAAGCGTCGCTTACATTCCTTCTGAAAAAATTCTGGGTCTTTCAAAAATCCCTCGAATTCTGGATGTATTTGCGCGTCGCTTCCAAGTTCAAGAAAGAATCACTCGGCAGGTTGCTGAAGCAATTCAAGAACTCATCGCACCTCGTGCAGTAGCTGTTCGAATCAAAGCGAATCATCTTTGCATGATGATGAGAGGAGTCGAAAAACAGCAATCCGAAACAGTGACAGAATTTACTCTCGGTTTAGACAAACTGGAAGAAATGGAACGATCACGAATTTGGAGTTCTCTATGAAAATCTTGGTCACGGGAGCTACGGGCTTAGTCGGTAAGCATCTCCTCCCTCGTCTTATCGAAATCGGGCATGACGTCAGAGTTCTGTCACGAGATCCAGTGCGAGCGGCCCGTGACCTTGCTCTCCCATGCGAAACCTACGCTTGGAATCCTCAAACTCAAGATTTGACCCAAGCATTAGCCCCAGCATTAGAAGGAGTCGAGGCGGTCATCCATCTCGCCGGTGAATCTGTAGGAATCGGTCGATGGACCCCCGAACATAAAAAGAAAATCCTCGAATCCCGTACGGTCTCCACCCGAAATCTAATCCACCACCTTTCAAAAATACCTACGCTCAAAACCTTCATCTGTGCATCCGCCATCGGAATCTATGGCAACCGAGGAGATGAACTTCTCAGCGAATCCTCTCTTCCTTCGACAACTCCCTCCACTGGCGCCGATAGCGGATTTCTTGCTGAAGTTTGCCGGCAATGGGAAACCGAAGGCAACCAACTTCAAGATCGAGTTCGCACCGTTTTATTGCGAACCGGCGTAGTTCTCAGTGATGAAGGAGGGGCCCTCGAACAAATCATTCGCCCTTTCCGGATAGGACTAGGCGGTCCAATCGGGAGTGGTCGCCAATGGATCAGCTGGATTCACTTAAATGACTTAGTGCGAGTGATCCTGTACGCACTCCAAACCCCTGACATTCGCGGGCCGATCAATGCAGTCAGCCCCATGCCCGTGCAACAGATTACTTTTGCGCGCTTTCTAGGCAAAGTTTTATCTCGACCCGCAGTAATCTCAACTCCTCAATGGGCCGTTCGTGCAGCACTCGGCGAAAAAGCCGATCTCGTTTTAATCAGTCAACGCGTAATCCCTCAAGCCCTCATTCAAAGCGGCTTTGAATTTAAGTATGGCGATTTAAAAACAGCACTTCAGGATCTCATTGGCTATCAACGCAACCCTGGCACCCACCTGATTCATTTTCATCAATGGATTCCAAAACCGGTTGAAGAAGTGTTTTCTTTTTTCTCGGACGAAAAAAATCTAGAAGCAATCACGCCTCCCTGGCTCAATTTTCACGTACTAGGAAAAAGTACTCCCGAAGTCGCTCAAAAAACCGAAATCGACTATCGTTTAAAAATCCATGGAGTCCCAGTTCACTGGCGTTCTCGCATTGTCAATTGGGAGAAGAATCAAGCTTTTACAGATATTCAAATTAAAGGCCCCTATTCGCGATGGGAACATTTTCACCGGTTCATCCCGATGAAAGGTGGAACCTACATCGAAGATCGCATTATTTACCAAACTCCTGGAGGCGCTGCACTCGAGCCCGTCATTGGGCAATGGGTCAAGCGCGACGTTCAAAAGATTTTTTCGTATCGCAGAAAAAAAATCACCGAAGTCTTTGCACCCCGTGAGGCAAACTCATGAATTCTGAAAAAAACCCGAAAATTGGAATCAGTGCTTGCCTTCTCGGTCATCGAGTTCGCTACAATGGAGACGGAAAACCGAACGATTGGATTCTGAATCACCTGACCTCTTTTGTCCAATTTACTCCATTTTGCCCGGAAATGGCGATGGGTCTAGGTGCTCCTCGCGAAACTCTTCGACTGGTCAAAACTCGACTCGGCGATGCTACAGAAAAACCTCGCTTAATAGGGAATCAATCAGGAAAAGATCTAACCACAGAAGCTACAGACGCTGCTAAAAAAATCATCTCCGAACTTTCAGAACTTGATGGAATTATCCTAAAAAGAGCTTCGCCCACTTGTGGCTTAGAAAAAGTCAAAGTCTATGGTCGTGATGGAATCCCTCAAGCCCAAGGCCGAGGAATTTTTGCCGAAGAAATTCGACAGGCATTTCCTACCGTCCCCACGATCGAAGAAGGGCGACTCACTGATCCAGCACAACGAGAACTGTTTTTGACTCAGGTTTTTGCACTGCACACTTTCAAACGAAGAACCCAAGCATTTGCAGGTGGACGTCCTTCATCGCTGATTTCTGAACTTCAGAGCTTCCATCAACAACACAAATTCCTGCTCCTTTCACATGATCCAGAGGCTTATTCTCGTCTCGGAAGAATTGCAGCCAACCCAGAGGGCCGCCCCGCTCAAGAGGCCTGTCAACTCTATCATCTCGCACTCGCCCAAGCCCTGAGCACTCCACCCTCTCCAGGCAAACGCGTCAATGCTCTTCAACATTTATTTGGTTTTTTTAAAAACTGTGTGAACAATGAAGAAAAAGAACATTTTCTCGCGTTACTCGAAGAATACCGCGAGGGACTCCGACCCTTCAGCACCGCACTTTCACTGGTTGAACATCTGTGTCGCCGATTTAATCACGCATATTTACTCAATCAGGTTATTTTTTACCCATTCCCATTGACTCTAAACAAATGAAAAAACGACCAACAAAACTTTTTTTGGCAATGATTCTTGGAATGTTTTGGCATCCAATGGAAGCTCGCACTGCCGAGACCGAACTCCCTCCTTTACAAACGGTTTCTCATGTTGACTTACAAAGGTACCTGGGTAAATGGTATGAAATAGCTAAATTTCCAAATCGATTTCAACGAGGATGCGACTTCGCGACTGCTCAATACAGCTTAAGAAAAGATGGTGACATTAAAGTCGTCAATCAGTGCATTCAAGAGGACGACGAACACACTTTAAAAACTAGCATAGGAAAAGCGTGGGTCGTAGACCCAGTATCTCAAGCTAAACTTAAAGTTCGCTTTTTTTGGCCATTTTCGGGTGATTATTGGATTATTGATCTAGACAATCAATACGAATATGCCGTGATCAGCGAACCGGACCGGGAATACCTGTGGATTTTGAGCCGAACTCCTCAATTGCCAGAATCCATTTATCAAGGAATTATTGCAAGACTCCAAGAAAAGGGGTTTGATCTTTCACGTTTAAAAATGAGTCGACAAATGTAAAAAGGCCCAGTTAGGACAAACCGGGCCTTCAAGAAAACAACTCTTTAGCAATCGTTAAACGATCATTACTGAGCTAAAGTTTCTCCGACTTGGATCACGTGACTCAGAGCAGATCCATCCATTGAACGAACATGAACGAGGTACTGTCCTACTGGCAACTTACCTAAATCTACAATTTTAGCAAAAGGACGTTGTGCTGGCCTGCAAGACTCTTCTTCGTTTGTTTTCAAAGTTGGAAGAAGAACAATCACATCTTTTGACTTCTGAATAATCACATTCTTAGCCAAATCGGTGCAGGTAGAATTTAACAAACCAGTCAAGGTCACCTTCACTTCACTTCCTGCCGAAAAAATGTCAGAGACCACCAAGGTGGTTACTGCAGCATATGGCAAGGTATCTGGCGTTGGAGATGGTGCGTGAGCGATATTCAAATTTCTCATCTGAATTCCTTCACGAATAGTTCCGTAATGAATGTGATAACTTCCAGGCTTTAGCTGACCTACCTCAATCACCTGAGTAAATGGAATCTCAAAAGCCATTGCAGGCGGTAAAGTAGCGCCAGGAGCACAAACTCCATCTTGGCTCTTAATCGCATATTGCTCTACAGTAAAAATTTTCCCGTCATCAGAACGACGAACCGCGGAGTTTGCGAGTTTAAAACAGCCATTTGGAAGCACGCCATGAACCGCAACTTCTACGCGATCATTGTCATCAAAACCATTCTCTGGAACAAAAAGTCTTTCAAGCGGAAGCTCTACTAAACCTTCAACTGGATCCGCTAAAGCAACTCGAGTCCCCCACGACAACACCACAGAAGACAAAACAACAACCCAACTCAACAGAGTAGTACTTTTGATAGTATCTTTTAATCTCATGATGCATCTCCTTCTCAAGATGTAGTCAATTTAAGCAAAACATAAGCCACTGTCTAGCTGATTTAAAATGGATTGATTTAAAATAAGTAGGGAATCCAAACCCATTGAGGAGTCAATTTGACTCACTCAATGGGTTTAAAATATTGGATCAATTTGTTTTTAAAATATCGAAAGGATATTGTCCATTTTCGTAAGCACGAGATGCAATGAACTTCATCGTTTCATCATCATTCTTATCAATTGCTTTGAAGTTAGCGCGAATACGTTGATTAGCACGATGAAAGAATGCTTCAGCAAGAGCGACCTCGAGTTGATATCCTTCAGCCCCTCCTTTTTCTTGAACGGACCGCGTCACACGAGACAAAACGCAAGACATGGCGTAGAAATCAATGGCGATGTCTGCAATTCGTTTCTGAGCAAATTGCTTGCGATGAATCTCTTTACCATGACGACGTAAGAGGACATCGACTTGATTAGCAAATTGAGCAGAGTATTCTTCAAGCATCGCAGCTTGTTTTTTAAGTAACGGATGAGCCTTAGTAATCGTCTCACCTAGAACATTTCGTTTAATACGACGAATCGCGAAATCACTGACCAGCCCCAGTCCTTTAAGAGGATACTTGATTGCCTCAGCTAGACCAGCAAGCTCTTGACCAGGACCTTGAACTCCTGAAAGAGCAATAAATGCGCGAAGAATCTCATTCGTTCCTTCAAAAATTCGATTAATGCGAGCATCTCGCATCCAACGTTCATAAGGATACTCCTGCATGTATCCGTTACCGCCCCAGATCTGAAGGTTTTCATCAACGACTTCCCAGAGCATCTCGCTTGCAAAGACTTTCGAAATAGCACTCTCAAGTGAATAATCCACATCTTTGCGATCAATCAGCGAAGTCGTCATATAAGTCATACTCTCTGCCGCATAGAGATTGACCATCATTCGGGCGATCTTTTCTTTGATCATTCCAAACTCGCCAATTTTGCGCTGAAATTGAACGCGTTCATTGACGTGTTGAATCGATGCATTCAATGCGTTTCGTGCGCCTCCCACACAACCCGCTGCCAAGCCCATGCGACCATGATTAAGAACACCCATCGCGATCTTGAAGCCTTGTCCCACTCCGCCAATCACATTCTCGACAGGTACCTTCACATTGTCGAAATGAATTGCGTTTGTCCAAGAAGCTCGAATCCCATGTTTGTGCTCAGGCGGACCTACGATGACACCTTCAACGGGCAGTTCAAGAATGAAACAAGTAACTTTTTCTTTTTTAACCCCGCCCTCTTCAACGTCGATCTTTGCAAAGACCGTCATAAAATTGGCAACACCACCATTGGTGATCCAGAGCTTGTTTCCAGTGAGAATATAATGTTTACCATCCGGCGCAAGGACAGCCCTAGTTTTAATCGATGCGGCGTCAGACCCGCTGCCTGGCTCAGTTAGACAATAACAAGCAAAAAGTTCACCTGAGGCAAGACGAGGCAAATAGCGTTTTTTTTGCTCATCGGTACCAAAAAGCAGAAGTGCTTTGTAGCCGATACTCTGGTGAGCACCCATGGTCACTGCCAACGATCCATCAATTCGAGCAGCCTCCTGCATAATTCTCGCATAGGCCGATTGTGGAAGTCCCAAGCCACCAAATACTTCAGGAACAGCAAGCCCTAGCAAACCCATCTCAGCCAAGTGAGTGAGAATTTCTTTGGGCATCTCCCCTTTTTCATCCCATTGTTGGGATTTAACATGGTCTTTAGAAAACTTCTCGAACGCGTCGAGGACCATGCTCAGAGTCTCACGTGTATCTGGACTGAATTGTGGATAAGGAAAAATTAAATCTTCTCGGATTTCACCGAAAAACAAAGACTTCATGAAACTATTCTGACTATTGTCGCTCATCTGCATTTCCCCTGGTTATGCATTCATTTTATTTTCTTATTTAACATCTTTACGGCTGTGAAACTACTATTGACTGGCTCGTGCCCCTAAACGCGCCGCATTAAGTTATCCACTTCAAGATCCATTTTGAAACGTAGTTCACCATCTGTTTTTTGACGGTACAAAAAGAGAACAAGTTTTATTGAGATCGTTCAACTTTCTGAAAAAAAGCGTTATGATGAAAAAGAAAATTTCTAATTTGTTCTGACAAGAGAATCGAAACACGAGACACGAGAGAGATAGAGATATAAATACATGACGAGTAACGACGAAAACGAGGTACCATCCTCTCCGCCATCAGCACCTCGCTTTGATGATTCAAATACTCCTCTGATTAAAACTCGGCTGAATGCATTTCGACTGTCTGCCACAAGTTCATTTAAAAATGTGTTTAAAGACTCATTCAAGAACGTCCAGCTCTTGAGTTGGATCGAATGGGCTAATAAAGCACTTCAAAAACGTGGAGCTTCGTTTTTTGGCAAACTTTTAACGATATTACTCTGCACTTTTTTCTTGTCCGATTTAGCAACAATATTTGTAGGTAAATTGATACCTGAACCACCTTATGTTCCGCCTGTATCGATGAGCGTCGCTCACCAATCCAAGACCCTAGATGATTACAACGTGATTTTTACGCGTAATCTTTTCAGTAGCAAAGGAATCATACCTGGCGATGAAATTCCGCTCTCTGGCTCCAAAGATCTCGGCGGACCACCTGTGAAAACTTCACTTCCGTTCAATCTCATTGGAACGATGATTTTATCCGACGAGTCCCGTTCACTCGCAACGATCGAAGACACTTCGGCTAAAACTTCTTATCCAGTCAGAGTCGACGACGAAATTCCTTCAAAAGCAAAGATCATCCATATTGAGTCTCGCAAAGTCATTTTTGTAAATACAGCAACAGGGCGCAGAGAATATGTCGAACTCCCTGATGACACAAAAAGCCTCAATCCTAAAATCATGCTGGGAGGGCCCTACCGATCTTCTCAGAAGTCTGCCAACAATGGGATCGAACAGGTTTCACCGAACAATTTTAATATTTCACGCTCCGAAATCGATCAAGCGCTGTCCAATATGAACTCCATTATCACCGAGGCACGATTGCTTCCGAATAATGAAAATGGCGCGATGAATGGCTATAAAATTATTCAAATCGTTCCGGGTAGCATTTATCAAAAGCTCGGGTTTCAAAATGGAGACGTCATCACTCAGTTGAACGGCAAAGTGGTGAATGACCCATTTAAAGCCATGGAAGAGCTTAAATCTCTCAAAGAACAAAAGCATTACGAGATCAGTGGCAAACGTGACGGCCGGCCGTTCACGTATAGTTACGACTTTCAATAAGGAGCGGCAATGAATTTGAACCCATTCGTTTCAGGATCGCGGAGCCTAACTCACTTCACTTCGACCAGCTTAACGACCCTGCTGAGCTTTACTGGGCTTTTAGCACTGAGCACTCAAAACAGTTGGGCCGAAGATCCTAACGCTGGTTTTGGAAACTTCCGCCCCGGCAGTCGAACTTTTTCAAATAATAATGCAGGCAGCCCATTTGCTAATCAGGCTGAAAATCCTTCAGCACCCAGTCCTGGAGTCGCCAATGCTCCAGCGGCTCCCTCGAAAGGCCGTCCCTGGTTTGATGACGAAGAAGATCCTGAAGAAGATCTCTCTGAAGATTATGGCGCAGGTGCTCCCAATCTTGGCCGTCCGAGTCAGTTAGGCGATAGCGATACTGGCCGAGGAGCAGGCGGAGCTCCCGGTGGTGCCCAGAGTTTCTCGGCAGGCGGTACCCCCCCGGGTGGAGTGATTCCCGCAAAAAAATCTCCCCCCACTGTCGACATCAATACGGAGACAGGTGAAGGAAGCAAAGAACTCATCACAGAATTTAACTTTCCGGATGCTCCAATTCTTGAAATCGCTAAAACTCTCGGCAAACTCACCGGGAAAAACTTCATCCTCGATAATAAAGACGTCTCGGGCAGAATTACCATCATCTCGAATTCAGCCATTACAGTAGGAGATGCTTGGCGCGCATTCCTCACTGCTCTCGACATGAACGGTTTTGCGCTGATCCCTTCAGGTAAATATATCCGAATTGCTCGTCAACGCGACGCTCGAGATAAACAGCTCAAAACTTATACCGGAAGCTTTTCGCCTGATACCGACGCGCTCATTACTCGCGTATTCACCCTCAAATATATCGATGCAGAAGAAGTCGCTCGCACCTTCCGCAATTTCATGCCAGCCAACTCGCGCATCATTCCATATAATCAAACCAATACAGTGATCGTCACAGACACTGGTTCAAATATCGCCAAACTCACCCAAATGCTCGAGCTTCTAGACGTTGAAGGCTATGACGTTGGCATCGAAGTACTGCCGGTGAAGTACGCTTCAGCTGGTGAACTCGCTAAACTCATTGATACACTGATCCCTGGTACCGGAGGAGCAGGCGGACCTCCGGGTACCCCTCGTTTTGGAGGTGGTGGCGGTGGCGGTCGCTTCAATGCTCGCCGCACCAAAGAAGGCGGTGTGATCAACACCATCATCGCTGACGAACGAACCAATACTCTGATCGTCAATGCAAATAGCAAAGGCTTTGATCAAGTTCGTGCGCTAGTCACAAAACTCGATAAATCCCTGCCCGCAACAGCAGGTGGCGGACGAGTCCATGTGGTTTACTTACAATTTGCTGAAGCAGAGCAAGTTGCCAATACTTTGAACAATATTTCGTCTCAAATGAGCACCGCCGGAAAACCTTCGACCGGTAGCCCTGGACTGGGAGTCAATCCAGTGGCCAGTTCTCTTTTCGAAGGAGCGATTAAAGTAGCTGCAGATAAAGCAACAAACTCACTCGTCATCACCGCCTCTCCAACCGATTTTGCTACAATTCAACGAGTCGTCAATCGCTTAGACATTTTACGAGACGAAGTATTTGTCGAAGTAGTCGTCATGGAAGTCGCACTCACCAAACGTTTTGACTACTCATCTAACTCCGTGGCTCCAAAAGCTGGAGGAGTTGGCTTTTTAACCAACCAAGATCTTCTTGGATTTATTCAAAGCCCACTGAGCCAAACGGGTGCTGTGATCGGATACAAGGACACAGCAACCACTAATTTCCTCGTGGGTGGAGCTCAAGTCCCAGTCCCCAACTTTGCAGGATTGATCAAGGCGATTCAGGCCAATGCTAAGACGAATATCCTAGCTACTCCACAAATTATCGCTCTCGATAACTCCGAAGCTAACTTTGAATCTTCTGAAAACCTACCAGTTCCTACCAGTACTGCGGTGCAGGGAGCAGGTGTAACGCAATCGGTCACCAAAGAACGTGTTGCTCTTTCGATCAAAATTAAGCCACAAATCAACAAAATGTCGAACTTCGTTAAACTCGATATCACCACCAAGCTCGGCGATATCAGTGACCGCGCACTTCCGGCTGAAGTCAGAGATAAAGCCTATGCTACTCTCGAACGAACTGCTCAAACCACGGTGGTCGTGGGAGACTCCGACACGGTTGTGATCGGCGGGCTCATGCGAGATAAGATGAATGAATCGGTCTCGAAAATCCCTCTCTTAGGCGATATCCCTCTGATTGGCTGGCTCTTCCGCGCTAAAACAGCAAGCAGTGAAAAAACCAATCTCTTGATCTTCATGACACCGCACATCATTCGCCAATACGAAAAGATCCGAGCTGTTCTCGATAAAAAACTCAAAGAACGAGATGAGTTCCTTGAATCAGAAACAGGCGGCGAAGATCCTCTTCGTCAAAAACGTGATCAAATCATTCGAAGTCTTCCCAATATTGAAGACATCACTGCTAAGAGAAAAAATGCTGTGAGCATTGATGAGGAAGATGAACCTGCAGCTAAACCTGTAGAAACCGCTCCTCCAGTTCCTCCAACCTCCTCAGCAACGAACCCAGGAGGCGCGCCTAACCTATGAGTGAGACCAATCAAACGGGCCACACACCGACTGCACATTCTCATCTCAAGCTAGGTCAAATCCTTCTTAAGCACACCTCTCTCACTGAGGAACAACTTCAAGAAGCTTTAAGAATTCAGCAAGAAGATGGCGGCTTACTGGGAGAAATCCTGATTCGTAAGAACATGATCCTCCCTCATGAGCTTCTGAGTGCGCTTTGTGCACAAATTGGAGTTCCTTTTTTGGATGATTTAAAATCGGGAGAAATCGATCCTCAATTGATTGGGGAAATTCCGATCAACTATGCCAAAACTAAAGAAATCATCCCTCTTGCTCGTGAACACAGCCCTAAGGGCGAAGTACTCCTGGTTGCTGCTGCTAACCCTTTTGATCCTAATGTCATCGAAGATCTCCATTTACTGACGGGTTACCCTATTCGCATCGTTGCCAGTACCAGCATGAGGATTCAAGAAGCAATCAACCGTGTTTATGAAAAAAATACGACCAACCTCGTCGACAAGATCGAGGGTGAATTTGAGGAAAACTACGACCTCGAAGGCCCCATCGATATTCTTGAAGCGACCGAAGATGACGCTCCGGTCATCAAGTTCGTCAATTCGTTGATTTTCAGAGCAGTTAAAGAAAAAGCTTCTGATATTCACATCGAACCTTTTGAAAAAGAATTTGTCGTTCGCTTTCGAGTAGACGGCGTTCTTTACGATATCATTCGTCAACCTAAACGTGCCCATGCAGCCATTGCTTCTCGTATTAAGGTCATGGGTACTTTGGATATCGCCGAAAAACGACTTCCCCAAGACGGCCGTATTAAGATCAAGATTGCAGGTAAAGACATTGATATCCGTCTTTCGACCGTTCCCACCATCTATGGCGAACGTCTCGTCATGCGTATCTTGGAACAAACTGGAACCGTACTTGAACTCAACCAGCTTGGATTTTCTCCCAAAAGCTGCGAACAAATTGAAAAACTCGTTTTCAAAAAATACGGCATCATCTTGGTCACAGGCCCTACTGGTAGCGGTAAATCCACCACCCTGTCGGCTTGTTTAGTCAAGCTCAACAGCCCCGAACGCAATATTCTGACGGTCGAAGACCCGATCGAATACCAAATTCCCGGCATCAATCAGGTTCAAGTCAATGCAAAGATTGAATTAACCTTTGCAAAAGCACTGCGCGCCTTCTTACGTCAAAACCCTGATGTCATCATGGTGGGCGAAATCCGCGATAAAGAAACCGCTGAAATCGCTATCAATGCATCTTTGACGGGTCACTTGGTGCTTTCGACTCTTCACACCAATGATGCTCCCAGTGCGTTTACTCGTTTAAGTGATATGGGAGTTGAGCCCTTCTTAGTGGCAAGCTCAGTCTTAGGCATCGTCGCTCAACGACTCATTCGAAAAGTTTGTACCAAATGTCGAGAACCACACACTCCAACTGCTTTTGAAATGCAGGAAATGGGGCTGACCTCTTTACCTCCTGATGCCACGATTTATCGGGCTGTAGGTTGCGCAACCTGCTCCAAGAGTGGCTACTCAGGCCGAACCGTGATTCATGAACTCTTAGTGGTCGATGATGCGATCCGCTCGCTGATTGTTCGCAATTCAGATGCAGCGACCATCAAGAAAGCTGCACTTGCCAACGGAATGATCACTCTGCGCGAAGACGGCATCCAAAAAGTCATCCAAGGGCAAACGACGATCGATGAACTCTTTCGAGCAACCCACGCGGAGGTATAACGTTTTATGGCTCCGATGTTCGACTACAAAGCGCTCTCCCCCCAAGGCAAATCAGCTAAAGGGATTGTTGAAGCCGAAAATGCTAAAGCGGCTCGACTTAAACTCAAAAAACAAGGACTTGCTGTCACTTGGATTAATGAAAAAACAGCCGCCAAGCCTTCGCAATCCAGCGGGATGCCTTTTGTCGGAAATAGGGTCAGCGTTCGTGAAGTCGCCTTGATGACGCGCCAGCTCGCTAGCTTGATTAAGGCCAATATTCCCCTCGTCGAAGCACTGAATGCCTTAGTCGATCAAACAGAAAACGAAAAACTCAAAGTCGTCCTCGCTCAAGTTCGGCAAGATGTGAACGAAGGCTCAAGCTTAGCCAAAGCAACGAGTCAGCATCCCAAGATCTTTGACACCATCTTTGTCAACATGATCGAAGCAGGCGAAAGCTCAGGAACGCTTGCTCTCGTTCTATTAAGACTTGCGGATCTAAAAGAAGCACAAATGCGACTTCGTACCAAAGTCATCGGAGCAGCCACCTATCCCGCACTCATGATGGGAGTAGCAGGCTTTCTGATGATCGCTATTTTTACTTTTGTGCTCCCCAAGCTAGCCAAAGTTTTTGAGTCGATGAATAAACCCATGCCTGGGACCACAAAATTTCTGATGGCAGTCAGCGATATCATCGTCAATTGGTGGTACCTCATCATGATTGCCGCTTTTATCGGTTTTACGGTTTTCAATCGGTACATTAACTCTCCCAACGGGCGCCCCAGTTGGGATGCATTTAAACTGCGAATGCCGATTGTAGGTTCACTCATCCGAATGATTGCTGTCACTCGTTTTTCAAGTACGATGTCCACTCTTTTAGGGAGCGGGGTTCCTATTCTCACCTCCATGACTATTGCCAAAAATCTCGTGGGCAATATACCTATTGAAAAAGCGGTGTCACAAGCACGCGAAAATATCACCGAAGGACAATCCATCGCCGACCCTCTCCGCAAGAGTGGTGAGTTCCCCCCCATGATGATTCACATGATTGCCATTGGAGAAAAAACAGGCGAATTACCGAGCATGTTAAATAACGTTGCCGAAACTTATGAGGAGCAGATCAATAGCAAGATTGACACCATGACTGGACTTTTAGAGCCCATGATGATTATCGGAATGGGAATCAGCGTAGGCTTCATCGTGATTTCGGTATTCCTTCCATTATTGGAAATGTCGAATATCAATCAACGTTAATACCAAGCAGAAAAACGAGGAGACAAAAGATATGTTAAAAAAAATAAAAGAGCGCATTTTAGCCCATCAACTTCAAGCAAGCGCTCGTATCAGCACTAAAAGTGGTTTCTCGCTCATCGAAATGCTGATCGTGATTGCCCTGATGGCCCTCGTCGGTACTTTCGTTGCGACCAACGTCATGCGCAAATTCGATTTAGCAAAAGTGGACGCGGCTCGCATTCAGATCAAACAGCTCGGCGTCATTCTGGATGATTTTCGACGCGTCTGTGGTTTCTATCCCACAACCGAGCAAGGTCTTGATGCTCTCATCAAAGCTCCAGCTGGCCGTGAATGCAAGAACTACGATCCAGAGGGTTTTATCAAGGACAAGAAGGTTCCTAAAGATCCCTGGAACAACGACTTTATTTATGAATCGGATGGAACAAAATATGTTCTCAAATCCCTCGGACGCGACGGTAAGGTAAGCGGGTCAGATACGGATAGCGATATATCATCCGATGAATCGACCAGTTCTTAAGTCACCTTGAGAATCACATTGAGGGCGAGATGAGGATGAAACAAAGCGGATTCAGCTTAATTGAACTTCTAGTTGTCATTGCGCTGATCGGCTTGATCACCTTACTTGCCCTCCCTGGCATCAGCAGTTATTTTCAGCTCTCCTTGAGCTCTGCTAGTCGAGATATTGCATCGATCATCAAAGAAGCCTACAATGCCAGCATCATCACAGGACGTGTTCATCGAGTGGTATTTAATCTCGACGAAGGTCAATACTGGGTCGAATCTGGGCCTGCTAACTTACTGCTCGATACCCGCGAAAGCCGAATGAAAGAAGAACGTCGCAAAAAATTATCGACAGCCATAGGTAGTGACGCCGAACAGAAATCGTCTTTCCAGATTGAGACCTCCATCACTCGAAATAAACTTTCTCTTCCGACTGGCACTAAATTTGACGACGTTTCGACCCAACAAGGCAGCGAACCTATTTTATCTGGAATCGCGTATTGCCATTTCTTTCCAAACGGAATGTCCGAACAAACTTTGATCCACGTTTCGGACCAATCTCAACATAAGATCACCTTGGCCATCACCGCTCTTCTAGGCCAGACGGATTTGTATGAACGCTATGCAACGGCTAATGAAGTCTTTGGCAACTAGCCTCAAAAGCACTCCATTGCTCAATGAACAAGGGGGCTTCACTCTCCTTGAAGTGATCATTGCCATGGCCATCATGGTGCTTGCCTTTGCCTCCATTTTAAGTGTGGAATCAGGAAGCATCAATGCTTCGACTCGTGCAAAACAAATCAACGTCGTTGCCATGCTCGCCAAAAATAAAATGGTCGAAACCGAACTCGAACTCGAAGGCAAAACCTTTGAAGAAGTTTCGAAAGAAGCCGGAGGCCAGTTCGATCCGCCGTATCAAGACTATGGTTGGCAGACGACCATTAAAGAAATTGAGTTCCCTAATCTCAATATGGCGCAAGGAGACTCAGGAGGTGGCGGAAGCAATTCGGATATGACCGAAATGATGGCCAAGCTCGTCACGAAATTTTTCTCAAAAGCTGTTCGTGAGGTTACCGTCAACATTTCTTGGAAAAAAGGAAAAGGCGAACAAAAGTTCTCTGTTTCGACCTATTGGGTGGATCTTAATCATGAGTTTGAACTCTCAGAATAACCTCCAAATGAGCCAAAAAAACAGACAAGGCAACGAGGGATTCACTCTCATCGAAATGCTGATTTCGATGGCCATCCTCATTTTTATTAGTTTTGGGATCTATCAAGCAACCACTGAAACTTTCCGGTTACGCGCGATTCTCTCGACAGAAGGCGACTTTTATACAGGTGTTCGTCTCGCCATGGACATTGTTCAAAAAGACGTGAGTCTCATTTACTCACCTACTTTAATGGCCCCTGATACAAAGGAAACTTCTACTTCTCCGTCTACTACTTCTGCTTTTGCTTCTATTCCCAATTCAAATGCGCAAGATGCAGAGCGTGACCGTGACCGTGACCGTGACCGTGAAATTCAAAATATTGTTTCGTCTGACCTTGGGCAAACGACAAAATTTTGGCTAGGCGCTAAAGATGCTACCGGAATCCGAGGTTCTCGATTTATCGGCACAGAATCCAGCATGAGCTTTATTGCTGCTTCGCATTTACGGATCTACCGAGACTCACCTGAATCTGAGTTTGCAAAAGTCAGCTTTGAACTCATCCAAGATGATTCTCGAGATGCCATTCCTAGCAGTATGGTTTTGATCAAAAAAGAAAACTCCGATGCTTTTAGCGACGACCAAACTAATGATCAGGCCTTTACCCACTCCTACAAACTTCTGCGAGGAATCTCGCAATTCAAAATCACTTATTACAAAAGAGATGGCAATACTTGGAAAACCTCTTCATCCTGGGATAATGACAAAGAAGATAATAAAAGTAGTTTTCCGGATATGATCGAAATTGCCCTCACCGTCAAAGGTCCTTCAAATCTACTTTTTGAAGGTGTTTATAAATTTAGACCGGAGGCCCCGCTGAGTGGACTCAACCCAAGCTTTTAAAAAACAGTCAAACTTTCGACGTTCCAAAAAAAATGAAAGCGGCATTGCTCTCGCAATGGTTCTAGCAGCTATTGCAGTCCTTTCTATCCTCATCACTGAATTTACTTATATTGCTCAGGTCAATCAGAAAATGGCTTTTGACGCTCTAGATCGAGTCAAAGCCTATTATCTTGCCAAAAGTGGCCTCAAGATTTCACTCCTCCGACTTAAAGCTTATCAAACGATTAAAGGCACTATGAATGCCATGAATGGCGACGCCAAACAGACGACTCCAGGTGTTGCCCCCGGAACTCAACCCGGACTTCCTAAAGAATTTTTAGATAAAATATGGAGTTTTCCTTTTATCTATCCGATTCCAACTTCTATGCTGGGAGTATCACTCGGCAATCAAGACATGCTTTCAAAATTTGAAAAGGAATCGAACTTAGAAGGAACCTTTACCGCCACGATCGAGTCAGAATCTTCTCGCTACAACTTAAATATGATCCTGGCCCCCTTTGTACCCATCCATCCATCCTCTTCACCTAGTCCAACGGCTCCTATCGCAAACAATATGATCGGTGGACAATCTGTACCTACTCCCGCCCCTTCGGGTTCACCCACGCCTCGACCGAGTTTTAATCCTGAAGCAGCGAGAGAAAGCTTAGCAGACTACCTTCAACAAATTTTGGGTGGCAAAATTGACGGAGACGACTCGTTTTCTTCAGAGTATCGTGACTACGCGATTCAAGATTTAGTCGACAACCTTGCGGCTTGGGCTGATCCGACATACGAGCGCAAAAACAATAACCTCAAAGACGCTGTCCCCATGAAACGAGGTCCATTCTATAGCCTTTCGGAACTTCACATGGTTCCAGGAATGGATGACTATCTTTTTGACCTCTTTGCCCCATCATTGACGGTCAGCACTACTCCAGGCGTCAATATTAATACGATTCAAGAACTCTCCCTGAAGGCCCTCATCCCTCAAATGTCGGATGACGAGATCAAAGAATTTTTTAAATTTCGTGATTCTGTAGAAGAAGATAACCTCTTTAAGCAACCTGATGCCTCTGATTTTTTCACTTATCTCGTCAATAGCGTAGGAGCTTTTAATCATAGCGAGATCGAGGTGGCCAAATTCAAGGATTCTCTCATCAAAAGAAACATCCGCCTCGTCGTGGACGAAACTGAGTTCAAAATTACAGTTCGCTCCCAAGTTAACCAATCCGCCCGGCAAATCGAAGCTTGGGTCAAGCTGACGCCACCTAAAGCATCCAAAAACTCAAAAGATTCTTTAAAAGATCCTTTAAAGGACTCTCCTGAAAACTCTAATCAAACAACTCCAGACTCTGGTCTTAAGATCACTTTCATGAGAGTTTTGTAAGAGAGGTGATATGAGAATTCTGGGAATTGATCTAGGAAGCACAAGCATCAAAGCCGTGGAAATCGAAAGTACCTTTGGGCGCCTAGAAATCCACGATCACTATGAACAAGTCATCGAGTCAGGTGAAGACCCTATGCTCGCTGTCTCTCGGCTCACTGAATCACTCCATAAAAAACCGGATCGAATTGGCATCGCATTGCCTACTCGAAACGTCACGTTTCGAAACTTGCAAATCCCATCACGCGACCGAAAAGAAATTCAGTCCACCGTTGGCTTTGAACTCGAAGACGAACTTCCGTTTTCACTCGAAAAAATTGCCTACCATTACTCGACCCTTTCACAGAGTAAGCAACAAGGTTCGGAAATTTATGTTGCTGCTACTCTAAAAACCCATGTCGAGAACACTTTGGCGTTTTGGAATGGAGCGGGCATCAGTCCGGATCTCATCACAGCCGAAAGCTGGGCTTATCGAGCCCTCTTGAACCGGATCGTCCCGTTGGCTGATCAAGATGAACCTATCCTGCTTGCTCACATTGGACATCAACGCACCACGCTTTACATTCAATGGCATGGCGCACCTGTCTTCTCCCGAGAAATCTCATGGGGAAGTCGTGATTTAAATGGGGCAACTGAAGTTTCAGAAGAAATCACACCCCAAATCCGTGAGTTAATCTCAGCGTTCCGCCAAGCTGAGTTTACCTGCAAAAGTATGACCCACCATTCTCTCGGGCAAATCTATCTTGCAGGGAGCACCTCCCTTTTGCCTGGACTCATCCCAGCCATCGAAAATACTTTCTCGATGCCTGTTCGTCCGCTTCGAAGTTTGAGCTTGCTCTCGTTATCCGTAATGAGTGGAACAGGAGGAGGCAACTATTCAGATCACGTCGATGTTTCGATGGCTCTAGCTGCTTCGATCGCTCTCTGCCTCGCTGGATTGGATCGTACAACGGTCATCAATTTTCGTACGGGTGAGTATTCAAAAAAAGGAGTGTCGCGCGAAATCAATTTTGGCACTCTAAAAAAACCATTGATCGCCGCAAGCCTGATCCTCACCAGCATGATGGTGAGCATGACCGTGCAATCCAAAATCATGGGAGAAAAGATCAAGAACGCGGATACTGATCTCGCTCGAGAACTCAAAACATTTTTTGGTGCCATTTCAAACAGTGCTATTCACACCTATCTTTCTGATCCATCGACCTTAAAGTCGAATATCAACAAAGAACTCAAAAAACAGCGCGAACTCGTGAAATTAGCCAATCCCAATCCAAATTCACCTCTGAATATTCTTAAAGGAGTCTCTGCAACGATTCCAAAAGATGTGACCGTGGATCTCGTGCAATTTCAAGCGGGAACTCCACCCTCTGCGTCGTATTTAAGTACACCCGACCCCATGGTCCAGATGACATTTCAAATATCCAACCAAGAAATCGCTGATCAGCTTTTTGAACTTTTAGAAAAAAAGTTCAATGGACTCCAAAAAAACAAGCCCGAAGCTTTAACCAGCGCCGATGGCATCCCGAGTTGGAAAATCATATTCAGCGGAAAGCCGGCGGAGAACGCTTATGGAAACTAAGTTAAAAGAATTTTTGAGTAATCAAGAATGGTTCCAACAACTCCAAGACAAATGGGCGGAACTCGATCCTCAAAGCCAACTTTATTTAAAATTAGCAGGAGCAATTTCTTCATTCCTTCTCGTGCTCATCACCCTAGTGAGCTTTGCGTGGAGCGCACACAAAACTCAAGTTAAACTCACTGAAAAAAGCGATCTGCTCCGAATGATCACCAACGCCAACAAAGAATTACGACAACTTAAAGAGTCCACTGCATTTGCTTCATTAACCCAGACAGGCGCGGGCGCTGAACCTTGGTCTGCTTATCTCTCCAACTTGGCTGGCACGATTGGGATCGCAAAAGAGAGTCTTTCTCTTTCAGATGAACAAAAAGGAACCTCCACTGATTTTGCACAAGAGTTCCTGATTGATTTAAAACTCAAGCACGTGAACGTTCGTCAATTAGTCAGATATTCATTTTCTATTGAAAACGGCACTCGTCCCGTCAAATTAAGAAATCTTCAAATCGAGAGCCAAGAAGACGCCTTAGGATATCTGGATGCAACTCTGTCTGTCTCCACTTTTTCATTGTTACCTACCAATAAATAAGAGGTTTTAGACCTATGAACAACTCTCTCACCGTGGATTCAGATACGTTACCCACAAAAACGCCCACAAAAATGCAAAGATGGTTCAGCACCTTGGGCTGGACTTTTTTGACGATTTTCTTCTTAGTTTTTTTCACGATTCTCAAACTTCCCGAAGAGCGTGTTAAAAATTATATCGAAGAAAGCATTGCCTCTACCCTTCGCGCACAAAATATCGGATTTTCCGCAGACGAAGGTCATATTTCTATCTTATTCGGAGCTTCCTATCTGATGAAGGGGATCACCCTTAGACTCCCTCCTCCATCTCCAGTCATTCATCTTGAAGAGATCACCGTTTCACCTTCGCTCCTACGTCTTTTATTAGGCCAATTTGGCGGTAAAATTAAAATCAAACCTGAGGCAAAAGACTCAGGGCTTCTGACCGCCTCAATTGAGACCAAACAAGAGATGATCAACCTCTCTTATGAGTTAAAATCCATTGATCTAGGTAAGACAGGCCTTTTGGCTCTTCTTGCACACATCCAAGGTACGGGGGCTATCTCCGGAAAAGGGCATTTCAATGGTAACATGAGTAATCCCAGCTCAGCACAAGGGCAAATTGAACTGAATATCACCCAACTTCAGATTGAATCTCAGAGCATTCAAGGTTTTACACTGCCACCCGTTCGTATTTCAGAAGGCAAAATCGATTTAAACATCGATCAAGGCAAAGTAGTGATCAATACGTTTAACCTCGGAAAAAGCAATTCAGACGATATCCGATTAAAACTAACCGGAAGTGCTCAACTTGCTCCCGAATTAAGCGAATCGAATCTCAACGCTCAAGCTGAATTTTCTCTTTCTCCTGCCATTCTGAAAGCATTTAGTTTATTGGATATGATTCTAGGTCCTGGAAAACAAACTGACGGAAGCTATGCCTTTCAATTAACTGGACCTATTTTAACACCTACTCCAACGCCCGTCTCACGGTGAATTTATGGCAGTTCTTCTTCCTATGGATATCGAAAATGGCCTCAAAGAATCTCTCGAAAGACATCTTAAAAGTCCTGACGGAGAAACACCTCCTAACCTAGAAGCCTCGATTCGATACAGCCTCCTTGCGCCAGGAAAAAGAATCCGTCCGAGATTAGCCATCGTTTGTGCACAAATGATTCAGCTGCCACAAGCAGCCGTACTCCCTGCTGCCTATGCAATCGAGATGATTCATTGCTTCACGTTAATTCATGATGACCTTCCTTGCATGGATAACGACAATTTTCGGCGCGGAAAACCTTCGAACCATAAAGTTTATGGCGACGGAATCGCTCTCTTAGCTGGCGATGCACTCATGGCACTTGCTGTTGATGTTTATCTGGATGCCAAACCTTATGTTTCACCCGATGGTTTAATTCAAGGACTCAAAAGATTAAGCTGGGCCATGGGACCTCGAGGAGTCATTGGAGGTCAAGGTTTTGAGCCACTGCTCACTTCAGAATCTCCTTTGAGCCTTCTTCGACAAATGCACGCCCAAAAAACAGGCGCGTTGTTTTCTGCGTCTCTTCTTATCCCCATGGATTTGGCAGGAATTTCTCAAGATAGCTCACAAGGCCTTGCCATCGATGCTTTTGCCCGAGAACTGGGCCTCGCTTTTCAAGTAGCGGATGATATCGATGATGCAGAAGAATCTCATTCTCCCACCAGCATTCTTCACTTTATATCTGTCGAAGAAGCCAAAAAAATGACTCGGCATAGTCTCGAAAGTGCAGCAAAAAGCCTGACTTCTCACTGGAAAGAAGCCGCACAACCCCTCGTTCATATCGCCGAAGAAGTTTTACGAAAACTATGACTGACTTTCTCTGGGTCACCGATCCGTGGGAAACCTTAAGCCACGCCCAAGACACCACCTTACGTCTGGCTCAAGAGGCTCTCCAACTTAGGTTTAAAAACTATTGGTGTGATGTTCGATCGATTCGTTGGCAACAAAATCACGTGATTCTTACAGCAAGAGAAATCCTAAGCATCGCCCCGGATCGCTCAAAAAAAGGATTTCATCTAGGCTCCCCTCAAGAGATGGAGCCATCTCATTTTTCTCAAATTCATTATCGAACCGACCCCCCTCTTGATTTGGCTTATATTCATCCTTTGCAACTTCTCAGTTTAGGACTTCAAAAAAATCTCGGGAACAAAGGCCCTGAGCGAATCATCAACCCACCGTCAGTTCTTTTGATGGCCAATGAGAAATTAGAAGCAGGATTACTTTCTTCGCTCATGCCCCCCACGGTGGCCACTTCTCAATGGGAACATCTCCTGCAATTGGGTCTATCCGAGAAAAAAACTGTACTGAAACCCATGAACGAAGCTCAAAGCCATGGAGTAGAACTCCTCGATTGGAGTACAAACGCAGGAATAAAAAAAGCTCAAAAAATACTCGATCAGGTCACTCATCACTTCACTCGTCCGGTGATTCTGCAAAAATACCTGAAAGGAATCCTCAAGGGTGAAACGCGCCTTTGGTTCCTCGACGGAAAACTCCTCGCCCACGCGCGCAAGCTCCCACTTCGGGGTGACTTTAGAGTCAATATTGACCGTGGCAGTGGCCTTGCTCGCCAAGGTTTGACTTCTCAAGATAAGAGCGCCGCAAAGAAAATTGGCCGTCATCTCCACCAAAGAGAAATTCGATTGGCGGCTATTGATCTCATTGATGGCTATGTGACGGATTTTAACTTCACCAGCCCTGGGCTCATTGTTCAGATGGAGCAGGTTTTAGAAAAAAATCTCGCTTTAGCCATCATTCGAAGTCTGACGATCAAACACAAGTTAGGGAGCCACTCGAAGTCGCCTAAAAGGCAAGATAAGTAAGAACCAATAAAATCAAGTTTCTAGTCAAAAGTAAAAAAAGAATCCTTTGATCATAGATCTGTTTTTTAAACAAATTTATGTGCAGAAGTCACTTGCCTTGCAAGGATACGTAAAAATCGCGGTAAAAGCCCCCTCTCAAGACGAAACCCAATCAACCCACTCGAGCTATGATTTCACTAGCTCAGGACTGATCAACTCCCTGGTGGTGTTCTTCAGATTCGAATTGGGACAATCGTGCTGGAACGAGTGGGCAGGATGGGCGCTTTGTGATTTGCTGGTAAAAAGTAGATGAGCAGCACCCGTTACTTCATTACCAATATCTGAAGACCAGCTTCTCTACTGTTTATTTTTTGTACATTATTCAGATAACTTTTTTTAGAAGTCTTTGATTTCTTTCACTTCTCAAACCCTCAAATATTCAGGCACATTTTCTGCTTTCTTATTGAGTTAGGTAAGAAGAGGGAACCTAACTTGTTCAAATTTCAGGTCATAATTACATTCGTTTTTTTAATTTTTACTACAAACGGTTCTCTCGTTTTCGCTGAGCCTCAGTCTTCTTGTTATCAGGGTTCGGAGCTTGTTCGTCTTGCTTCGTCTCTCTCGGGATTTAAACCTCAAGTTTTTTCGCCTGATAGCCATCGAGTCATTCTTGCAAACCAAAAGGGGCAAAAAATTCTTTTTGACCTTCAAGATTCAAAAATACGTGATCTCGGGATGGTTCAAAATCCGAGTTTTTCTTCGGATGGCTCTATTCTCAGCTACGAAACTAGCGGTGAATCCTCTGAAATCATGATTCTTGATTTAAAACAAAACACGGTTCAAAAAATTCCTGAAAAAAATCTCTGTGGTCACAAAATTTCAGAAAAATATCGAAATTTAACTCTCCTCACTTGCCAGGGAGAATTTAAAACTTACGATTTAAAATCCAGCTTTCCTCGTCTTTTAAATATTAAAAAAGTAAAAAATACATTTACTTCAGGCAGTACTCATTTTAACCTCGACAGCCGTGCTAGTTTTGTCCTGACTCACACTTCAGGAGAATCACCTTCATCCACTCTTCATCTCATCGATTTTGAGCGTGCTCGAGTTTATTCAGCACCCATGACTCCTCCTCGATTTTCTGATCTTATGACCTATCTCAGCAATCTCAGTGCACCTAACACTCCGCCAGAACTTCAAAACATCATCAGTCGCAATTTTCGTAACCAAGGTGGTGCACGGGTCTCTCCAGATGGGCAATCTGCCTTGATTTGGAACTCTTATGATTCGGTGGTTCATATTCAACTCGATCAGCAAAAACAGAGTTCTCTTTTATCTCAGAGCAATCCATCCACGACATTCTCGCTTTCACCTCAAGGGAGTTGGGTATTTGAACAGAACGACACAATACGGGCCCCTGGGCACGAAGGCAAAATCGGATCAAAATTAAAGATTCGCTTTGATTCAGTCACTTTTTCAAACGACGATTCTCGAATTGCCTATACTACTCCAGATCAATCGCAGATCAAGATTCGCGAGGTTAAGACGGGAAAAGAACTCACGATCGAGTCCCATACTCAAGACAACAAGCCAGACACGCTCTCCTTTATCAAAGAAGGATCTTATTTCTTTGATGCAAAGAGCAATCAACTCCTCGTTTATCAAATTGTAGGCGAACAGGCCGAGATTAAATTTTATGATGCAAAAACGGGAAAACTGGCAAAGTCTCTTCCACTCAGTCGGACAACAAACAATATTACTAATCGGGCATTTCTTGAAGGGGGTCAAAAACTATTACTCGGCGATGCCCCCTACGTCGTCTCTGGAACGAGCGATATCATTGATTTAAAAACAGGAGAGGTCGAAACTCTCGGGGTGTCGATTCCACATTTAACTCCGATTTTAGATTCTAAAGCTCATCCAAACATGATCATTTGGCCTTACATGGGTTATAGCGACACCTTTTTACACATACGTTCGATCTGCTCACCTCTGAATACCGACTCCCCTTGCTTCAATCATTCGCAACCGGATGAAATTTTTAATCTAGCGCTTCAACTCCCCAGCCACCTCAATACTGCTCATGATCTCCCTACAGTGATCAAAGAATGTAAAAATCATCAAAAAAGAGGCTCTTTTAATCAGAAGATGTTGCATTCAATTGATGACCGACTCAAAACGCTCAAAGACCAGCCTCCCACCTCAGAAGAACTTGAGTCTCTCTTACTCGTCACGCAAAGTGATCTGATTCCATTTAATCCAAAAACCACTCTCGCTCTTTTAGAATCAGCCGATCGCCTTGGGATTTTTAATCACAATCCGACTTTATTGCAAAATAGCTTGATTCGCGTTTTCGACCAAGACAAAGGTCTTTATTTTGACTTAATAGAAAAATATGCCCCCGTCCTCAAATCCAATCTCGATAGCCTGCCTCAATCTTGTTTTTCATCTTTGAGCATTCAATCAATGCAAAAAAACCTGGTCTCTTATTTATTGAACTCATCAATAAACCCAATCCCTTTTTCTAAGGTGAAACGCCTGCAGCCAGTTTCTCCACTTTTAAAGCGATTGGATACCAAAGACTTTAATCAGTCGATGGAAGCACTCGGTCTTGCCGTGGCAAAAGCAGCACAGCATGACTTTCCGGGAGTCATGGCTTCTACACTCTATTATTTTATTAGTCCCCAAATCCGAGAAACCATTTTAGGGCAACCTGCACCACATTATACTGAACTTTCTTTTATTCGTGATGATGGCCATTTATCTCCAGTCATTCTCTCCACTCACGAAATTGACTCGGACCCTAAGACACGGAGTTCTCATGGTCTGTATGCCAAAACCTTCACAGGCGCTCCATTAACACAATACACTTGGGATACCGGCGGAAATCACTACACAGCCAATGTTTATCTTAAGCAGGTTTCTGCTGATCAACTCTTTCCAGATCGAACAGGCCCCGATTATCAATCTCTCTGGAAAGACCAAAAACTGACCGGGATGATTCTCCTGAGTAGCAATCTCGGCCGAGATGCCCAGATCTTGGGAGATGAGTATATGCACTATTTCAAGGACCAGGGATTTTCTTTTGAGTGGTTCAATTCAAAAATTCAAGATGTCCCTACTTTTTTAAAAGAAAAAATAATCTCAGGCGAGCTCGATTATCTTTTAAAGGACGCTCATTCTGGAGGAGTGCAGCAAGACCTCGTGACTCTCATGAATCAAGCGGATCTCAAAATAGGGACACGTCAACTCCCCGACGGGAGATCAGAAAAAATCTTAATCGTAGTGCCTGCAAATAACAGTACGCCTCGTACTATCTCTACTTCGGATTTTGGCAGTTGGGTCAATGAACGCGAACTGAACGGTCAAGGTGAACTCGTCTACTTCAATACGAGCTGTTTTGGAGGAGAACGTGCAGCTTCTGACGTTGCCTCTGCAGCCACGTCCCGCTTACTCGTCATCCCGGTACATCCTCGCCAAACCACCACATTCTTTGTCAATCAGCCTATAGACGCGACCTACCAATTACTTGAGTCCATTCGCAAAGAAAAAGATTTTGAAGGCTTTCGAGAAAACTTAAAAAATGCGCCTGACTACAAAATAAAAGCCAAAAATACTTTTTTAATGCCCGATGATGCTGACTATCAAGAACTGATTGTCCGCCAATTACAGAACTTCCCGGTTAACGCACGTACCGAAATCCATGATCAAACAGGAAAGGAGATTCACTTTGATCCCCTTCATTAGATTATCAAAGCAATCACTGCGAATCGCCTGTGTTCTTCTATTTTTACATCAAAATGCCTGGTGCAATCGATCCGAATGGAACTTCACGTTCCAATCCAAAAACTCCGGGCAAATTTTTCGTTCCTCAGCACATTTACGTATGACAAAAGAAAATCTACTTTTAATCAACACTCTCTCAAAAGAAATCCCTCTGAACGGAACTATTGCGTTTTCAGAATGTAGTTACCCAATTGATCTCAGCAGATTTACGGACACTCTGACAACACGAATCAATCAAATGATCCAACCTCGGTCTCAATCACAACACGCTTCTATCGATCTGCAGACTGAACTCAACACAGAAGACCCAACCGATTTTGCGTATAATCTGACAATCGGGCTCAATATGAGTGATTACGATAGCCTCATTATTGAGGACCCATCCGAAGACCCCTCAGAGACAAGCCGATGCATTGTTTCTAAAGACGATGGAGAACTGGCCATCGCAGGTCCAAAAATCGACCCCAAGAATGTTTTTTTATTCAGAAGCAGTGATCAAAGTAAAATTTCGCTGATGGAGTGGGCCGAACAAAAAATCTGGAACTACCGCAAAAGGTCGACTCTCCAATCGATCGTTAAGCTTTTAGAGCGGTTGAACCCGTCTGCACAAGCTCACCTTCCCATCGAGCAATCACAGCCGAAGCAAGGCAATTGCCAATCAGATTCACCGCAGTACGAGCCATATCCATAAATGCATCCACTCCTAAAATCAGAGCCACTCCCTCGAGCGGAAGCCCAAATCGCGAAACAGTTGCAGATAAAATCACCAATGAGGCACGCGGAACCGCTGCCACCCCTTTGCTCGTTAACATCAAGGTAATCAACATCAAGATCTGCTCATTCAACGAAAGATGCACACCTGCTGCTTGAGCAATAAAGACGGATGCGAGTGCTAAGTAGAGAGTTGTTCCATCCAGGTTAAAAGAATATCCTGTAGGCAGGACAAAAGCGACAATACGCCCAGGTACCCCAAACTCTTCCATTCTTTGAATCGCGTCGGGCAATGCTGCCTCGGACGAAGCGGTCGAAAACGCAATCAATGCAGGTTCGCGCACTGCCTCAAAAAAAGATCGCGGCGAAATGCGAGCAATCCACATGACGGGTAGAAAAACAACCACAACAAAAAGCAGGAGCGCTCCATAAAGAGAAAAAACCAATTTCCCCAATCCCACAAGAACGCCTAAACCATGACTACCAACGGTATAGGCCATTGCTCCACCAATCCCAAAAGGAGCAAGCCACATCACGATTTTTGTAAAATTGAACATCACCTCAGAAACACCCTGAGAAAAGTTGACAATGGTCTTGCGATGCTCGCCTTTCACTTGAGCTAAACCAATCCCAAAAAGAATGGCAAAAACCACGACCTGAAGCACATCGTTCTTTGCAGCAGCTTCGAAGAAGCTCTGAGGAAAAATATGTTCAATGACTTCTACAAAGCTCAATTTTGAGGCTGCGGCTTGAGCTGAAGCAATGCCCCCTGCAGCAATACTCTCAGCCGAGGCAGGAAGTCGAATTCCCGCACCCGGCTGAACCCAATTCACCACAAGAAGTCCCACCAAAAGCGCAAGGGTGGTCACCACCTCAAAGTAAAATAAAGACTTTAAGGCAAGCCTGCCCACTGCTTTGATGTCATCGGAATGTCCTGCAATTCCAACTACCAATGTTGAAAAAATCAAAGGCACGATAATAAGCTTAATCAGATGCATGAAGACTGTCGAAAACAGCTTCATGTACTGAGCCGTTGACGGCCACAGCACTCCTATTGCGACACCTACCACCATGGAAACCAAAATCCAGTGACTCAGTTGGATCCCTTTTGGCGAGCTTTTTTTTCTACCTTCGATTTTACCTTGCATACTACTGATCAGGCCTTCTGGATGCTTTATGTTTCGTCGTCTAAGTCGTCTTCATCTAAATCATGATCATGAAGAACAGCTCCAACAGCCGAAGGATCCAAGCTAGAATTCACTTCAGCACGGAGTACCTGTGATGGTCGGAACGTCAACACCCGACGAGCACTGATTTCGATGCTTTCGCCCGTTTGAGGGTTGCGCCCCACGCGTGAACGCTTCTCACGAACGACAAAATTTCCAAAGCCTGAAATTTTGATCTTCTGTCCCTGTGCCAGGGTCGATTTGAGCGTATCAAATACTAACTCAACTAGATCAGCGGCTTCCTTCTTTGAAAAACCAACTTTCTCGTACAGAGCTTCGACAATGTCAGCTTTGGTCATTGCCACGACGGATTTCCCTTTCCTTGTGTTCGGATTAACCTCGCAATTCAGCTCCGAGTTCTTTTTTCCATGCCTCGAGAATTTGAGCTGATGCAGCCTCTGCTTCCGATTCCTGCAAGCTTCGGCTTTCATCATAAAAGATAACCCGTAGAGCGACGCTTGTCATCCCCTTGACCACTTGAGTGCCTCGATAGACATCGAAAACCTTTGCCACCTTCGCCAAAGGTCTGCCGGCCTTCAATGCCACGCGGGTGAGTTTCTCGGCTGTGACATCCTCTCGCACCAAAAGGGCAAAATCTCGCTCCATCGAAGGGTACTCAGACCACGGCTTAAACGCAGCACCTTGAGCAGGAGCTCGACTGAGCTTTAAAACAGCATTCCAATCGATCTCAGCTAACCAAAGAGGCGCTCTTGTCTTAAACTCTTGAGCAAATCGAGGGTGAATCAACCCGAGGTATCCGACATGATCTCCTCCCTTGCCAGCCAAAATTTCGGCGCTCTGTCCGGGATGGAAAATCATCGAAAGAGGCGTCTGAGCAGAAAGAGGTTGAAACCTCATTCCTTGGGTACCTAAACTTTCAAAAAGTCTCTCGACAACAGCCTTGAGGTCATAGAAATCGACCTCCCCTTGCTCATTTCTCAGCCCACCCGCAAAACGAGGCCCCGAGAGGAGCATGGAGATCTTCCAAGACTCTTGAACACCTGTTTCTGTTTCACCCTGAGCGTGAATAGATCCAGAATCGTCTTTAGCTTCATGTTTAAACGTTGGACGAAGTTCAAAAAGGCGGATCGGCAGAGGCTCAGAACCAAAATGTCGGTTCCAATTATCCAACGCATTGTGAACCAAACCCGGAAGCAGCGAAGGCACCAATGCTTCGTGCTCTTCACTCAACGGATTCATCACCTGTGCTGTGGACTCCAATCCAAAACGCGCAAGCCAACTTTTGCTAGTAAACGCATAATTGACCGTCTCATTGAGACCTGCAGAAACTAATGCATCTTTTACGCGGTTCAATGACAAATAAGCAGCAGCAGCCCCCACAGAACAGGGACTGGGCGCTTGAGTCAAAACAGGAACAGTCTCACGAATCGCATCGTAACCGATGGATCGAGCAATTTCTTCGGCCAAATCGGCAGGAATCGAAAGATCTCGACGGTAGGACGGAACAGTGACAACCCAATCCCCCGTAACTACCGTAACCGCGCAGCCTAAACTCTCTAAAGTCTGCTGAGCTTTTTCTGCAGAAACATCCATCCCGAGAAACTGGCCAAAATACTGAGGCTCAACTCGAATCGTCTTTTGAACTGATGAGCTCACTTGAGCTTGAGCCACCCCAGTGATTCGCCCCCCTGCAAGTTGAATCACCAAAGAAGCCAAACGACTGATGACCGTCTGTAGAGCTTGTGGATCAATACCTCGCTCAAAGCGATGCGCGGCTTCCGTTTTTCGTTGAAAACGTGAAGCTGCCCGACGTACCCAGCGAGGATCAAACTCTGCGCATTCTAAAAAGATTCGCGAAGTAGTGAGCTGAACTTCAGAGTTACCTCCGCCCATGACGCCGGCAAGACCAATTGGACGGATGCCCTGCTGACCATCCGCAATTACCAACTCATTACCCGTTAAATTAACACTCCGCCCATCGAGAAGAGGCAATTCCTCACCTGCTCGCCCGACTCGAACAAAAATTTCGTTTCCGCTCAACCGATCAGCATCATAAGCATGCACTGGATGACCCAGTTCAAGCAAAACCAAGTTGGTCGCATCGACAACATTGTTGATCGATCTCTGTCCCAAACATTCGAGACGTTTGACTACCCAATCAGGCGAAGGCCCAACTTGGATCCCATCAAGCGAACATCCATAAAATTGCGGGGCCTTGTCGCCTGCTTCTAATCGAATCGAAATAGGACTCGCTTGAGCCGAAAGAGCAGGAATCGCCGGAAGTCGAGGGGTCTGACCTAAAGCTGCCCCAATTTCTCGAGCTAAGCCATAGTGACTCAAACAATCTCCACGATTTGCCGTGAGCTTCAACGTAAAAATGACATCGGTTCGACCCAAAATCTCTGCCAAAGACCGGCCCAGTGGGGTCTCAGGAGGAAGAATCAAAATCCCCTCAGAAGAATCTTTTAATTTGAGCTCCTCTTCTGAACACAGCATTCCATGAGAAACCACGCCTCGAATTTTGCTTTGCTGAATTTTTAAGCCATTCGGCAAATTTGCGCCAATTTGAGCCAAGGCAACCTTGTCACCCGCCTTCATATTCTGCGCACCACAAACGATTTCTAAAGGATCACCGTGCCCCAGCGTCACCTGACATAAACTCAATCGATCCGCCTGGGGATGAGGCCGACGTTCCAGAATCTGAACGGTCACCACTTTTTCAAAGCCTGCATCGAGCCTTTCGATTGCTTCGACTTCAAGGCCACGACGAGTCAAAAGATCAGCGAGCCCTGTCGGTCCACCGACCTGACTCAAATCCACCATTTCAGAAAGCCAATTCCACGAAATCCGCATTGTGAATCACCTCAGAATTGAGACAAGAAGCGAACATCTCCCTGAAACATCAAACGTAAATCAGGAATTTTATTTAGAAGCATCGCGATCCGCTCGACACCCAGTCCAAAAGCAAAGCCTGTGAGGCCCTTTTCAGTATACCCGGCCATCTCCAACAATCGGGGATGAACCATTCCTGCGCCCAGAATCTCAAGCCAACCCGTACCCTTACAAATACGGCAAGAATCCGAAGGCTGAGTGCCACACCGAAAACAGCTCACATCCACTTCAGCACCAGGCTCAACAAACGGAAAATAACTCGGTCGAAGACGAATTTGAGTTTCAGGACCGAAAACATCACGAGCAAAAAAACTCAGCGTCCCTTTGAGATCACTCATCGTGACACCGCGATCGATCCAAAGCCCTTCGACCTGATGAAACATCGGAGAATGGGTCGCATCGCTATCGCATCGATAAACTGCACCTGGACAAAGAATTCGAACTGGCCATGTTTGGGATCTCATCGCCCGCATTTGAACGGATGAAGTATGAGTCCTCAAAACAACTCCAGGGCCCATAAAAAACGTATCCTGCATATCTCTAGCAGGATGATCGGCCGGAATATTGACAGCTTCAAAATTTAAAAACTCAGTCTCTACTTCTGGCCCCGTCATCACATCAAATCCAAGTCGCCCAAACACTTCAACCAAGCGGCGAGTGACCTGAGTGACGGGATGCAAAGAACCTCGATGAACCATTCTCGAAGGAAGGGAGATATCAATTCGCTCAGACTGAAGCTTTTGTTCAAGAGCCGCTCTTTCGAGAACCCCTCGGCGCTCATCGAGAGCCGCTTCGATCTTTCTCTTCCACTCATTGGCAGCTGCACCAATCACAGGTCTTTCCTGAGGTGCGACTGACCCTAGTCCTTTAAGGACCTCACTCAAAGCACCCTTTTTCCCTAAGACAGCAATCCGAACCTGCTCTAAAGCATCTAAATCAATAGCTGCTTGAAGGTCATTGAGTGCTTGTTCACCGATGGCATCGAGTTTTGCAATCATTCCAAGAACCTAACCTAGCTTTAATCATTTCACCAGAAACTCATGATGATTCACTCATTCAAGAAAAGAAGAAAAATCCCAAGTTTCAGGCCCAAAATACAACACGAGTTCTTTCCCTAATATAGAGAAAGAACTCGTGTTTAAGAATCTACTTTCTTTGAGCGAAAGGCACCGTCTCAAGCTATCGATGAGATTGAGATTTGCGAAAAATTAATTCGCAGGAGCCAATGCGCGGACTTGATTGACGATTGCTGTAAAAGAAGCAGCATCGGCAATAGCAATGTCCGAAAGAATTTTACGATCAATTTTAATTTCTGCCTTTTTGAGGGCAGCAATCAAACGACTGTAGCTAATATCATTTGCTGTTGCTGCTGCAGAAAGACGAGCAATCCAAAGAGTACGAAAATCGCGTTTTTTGGCGCGACGATCGCGATAAGCATAAACATGCGCGCGATCTACTGCTTCTGCAGTTCTTTTGAATTTATTTTTACGTCCTAAAACAAAACCTGAGGCTCTGTCTAAAACTTTATTATGGCGACGACGACGTTTAAAACCACGTTTTGCACGAGGCATGAGACCACTCCTTCAACAAAAATTCGACTTATAATTATCGTGACCCGTAGGGCAAGCACTTTTCAACGTGCTTAACATCGCCCTCGAAAACGATTCCGCTCTTACGAAGCTTCAGCTTACGAGCTGCATTTTTGCTACCCAGATTATGGCGCTTATTGGTGCGCTTAAACTTCACTTTGCCTGTTGCTGTGAAGGAAAATCGCTTAGCAGCAGCTTTTTTCGTTTTAAGTTTCATCTCGACCTCTTAGCAAAACCTGTCAGCAAACCTGATGGTTGGATTTTTAGTTTTACCTAACATACTAAGACGCACTGGGAAAACCCAACACGTAATTCTTTAACCCTTAAGATTATCCCTTCGGGGCAGGGCAGAACCCTACTCCATAGACAGCAAGGGAGTCAAGGGATTAGACGCCAGTTTTATCAGAACCTTCGCCTGAATCCTGAGTTTCTTTTCCTTGTTCTTGATTTTGACTGACGGGCTTAGGAGCTGAACTCCCACTTCCGCTCGGCGAAGCCTTTTTACCGACTCCAGGTGCAGGAGCCAAAATCATAATCAACTTTTTACCTTCCAGCTTAGGAGGTGCTTCTGTGACAGCGATGTCTTTCACTTTCTCTTGAAGCTGCTTCATCATCTTGAAGCCCTGATCAGCGTAGGTAATCTCACGACCACGGAACATAATCGTGATTTTAGCTTTATCGCCGTCCATCAAAAACTGACGAACATTTTTGAACTTATAATCCAAGTCATGGTCGTCGGTTTGAGGGCGAAGTTGAATTTCTTTAACCTTAATCACCGTCTGCTTTTTCTTAGCGACGTGTTCTTTTTTCTTCTTTTCGTATTTAAATTTGCCGTAATCGCAAATTTTACAGACTGGTGGCTGGGCGTTCGGAGACACCTCCATAAGATCAAATCCGCGGTCACGCGCCATTTGGAGCGCTTCATAAGTAGGAACAACGCCTACTTGATTACCGTTTTCATCGATCAACCGAACTTGAGGAACACGAATTCTTTCATTAATTCGATGCTCGTCTTTGTTTTGATTAGGAATAGGACCACGTGAAAATCGGGAACGAGGAAAGGACGGACCCGACGGACTAGAAGGACTAGAAGGACTAGATGAATTAAATGCCATAGATTGATTCTAAAAATTCTCCTTTTCTTCGCAAGCAATACCGAACCATCAGAATCGTGTCAAGAAGGAGAGCAGAGAGTTTTGTTCAACAAAACTCTCTGCTCCATGAAAAGCTGAGCACTTTTTCTAAAAAAGGCATCAAACCGAAGAACTCGATACACTTCCTTCTTGAGAAGTTTTTTTCTTTGTACTCGCTGATTTAACGCGAGATTTCTTTTTAACTGAAACAGCTACTTTTTTACGCGGGGCGGAGCCCTTATGGACTGTCGCTAAAAGCTTGCTAAACTCTTTACTTTGAGATTTTAGAAGATTTTTAAATTTTTTAACTTCGCTGGGGACTTCTTTTTGAAATCTCTCCAATTCTTTTCGCTCGCGCTCTAAAAAGGCTTTCACCTTTTCAACATCTGAAGTCAGGAGCTTCTTGACTTCATGGCCTTGCCTTTCGGCATACTTACGAGCATCTTCGATCCAGCTTTGCTTTTTTAAAACCGCTTGAAGTTTAACTTGCGCGCCCTTGACTTTAGCAACAACTTTTTTAATTTCAGTATTCGCTCTTTTCATGATTACCCCCTTGAATATCTTCAAAACTCAAGACAGAAGTTAGCAGAACGACCTATACAGCGCAATGCATTTTTCTCAAGAATTTTGAAATCTTAAGGCGTTTTTTGATCATTCAGCGCATAAAAAAACAGGCCTGCTTTCGCAGACCCGCTTTAAAAATTCACAATTCTTTGAATACTTCTGACTCTTAGAAACGCTTCAGAATTTCGCTTTTATCAAAGAAATAAGCCAACTCACGTTCAGCAGAAGCAAGGCTGTCTGAACCATGAACCGCATTCGCTTCGATGCTATCTGCAAAGTCCTTACGAATCGTGCCTGCAGCCGCTTTGGCAGGATCTGTAGCACCCATGATTTCACGATTGAGTGAGACAGCATTCTCGCCCTCAAGGCACATCAACAGAACTGGACCACTGGTCATAAAGTGGACGAGACTCTGAAAGAAAGGACGATCTTTGTGCTCAATGTAAAAGCCTTCTGCTTTTTCACGTGACAAGCGAGTCAACTTAGCTGCAGCTACTCTTAAACCACGACCTTCAAAACGACTGATAATTGCACCGATCGAGTTTTTCTCGACAGCGTTGGGCTTAATGATTGAAAAAGTACGTTCAGTTTCCATAATTCTCTCCAAAATAAGATTGAGCTTTATCTAGCTCATGATGTGTAAGTTTGCGACTCAATTGTTATTTTTTCATCGCCTGAGCAAGAGTCGAACCCAGGTCTGCAGGGCTTCGCGCAATATAAACCCCTGCGGCTTTCAATGCCTGGAATTTTTCTTCAGCAGTTCCTTGACCACCTGAAATGATTGCACCTGCGTGCCCCATGCGCTTTCCAGCAGGAGCCGTGGCACCACCAATAAACCCAGCCACTGGTTTTTTAAACTCCTGCTTAATGTATTCAGCAGCTTCTTCTTCGGCTGTTCCACCGATTTCGCCAATCATAATAACGCCATGTGTGTCAGGATCGCGATTGAATGCTTCTAAAACATCAATAAAGTGAGTGCCATTGACTGGGTCACCACCGATACCGACACAAGTACTCTGACCAATACCCAACTGTGTGAGCTGATACACAGCTTCGTAAGTCAAGGTGCCAGAGCGAGACACAACGCCAATATTTCCAGACTGATGAATGTGTCCCGGCATAATTCCAATCTTGCATTGCCCAGGTGTGATGATTCCAGGACAATTTGGACCGATCAAACGTGAGCGGGTTCCGCTGACATAGCGTTTAGCAGCAATCATATCGCGAACAGGAATGCCTTCAGTAATGCAAACGATGAATTGAATTCCAGCATCTGCTGCTTCGCAAATAGCATCTGCAGCACCCGCAGGCGGAACAAAAATCATCGAAGCATTCGCTCCTGTTTTCTGAACAGCTTCTGCGACGCTGTCAAAAACAGGAAATCCTTCGTGCACTTGGCCACCACGACCTGGAGTAACACCTCCCACCATCTGAGTGCCGTAATCACGACATCCCTTGGAATGGAAGGTTCCTTGCGACCCAGTAATTCCCTGACAAATCACTTTGGTGTTCTTATCTACCCAAATTGCCATGACTGTTAACCTCTAAATTTTGTCGTAAATTTTATCGGTGAAGCGCAAAGATTAAACTGCTTTACCCTGAGAAGCTGCCACGACTTTTTTGGCTGCATCCGTTAATCCATCGGCAGGAGTAATCTTCAAACCGGAATGAGCGAGAATTTCTTTGCCCTTCTGAACATTGGTTCCTTCTAATCGAACCACGAGAGGGACCTGAAGCTCAAGTTCACGTGCAGCAGCAATCACCCCTTCAGCAATGACATCGCACTTCATAATTCCGCCAAAAATATTAACGAGAATCGCTTTGACCTTTGGGTCTTTCAGAATAATTTTGAAAGCGTGAGCCACTTTCTCTTTTGAAGCTCCTCCGCCTACATCCAGAAAGTTAGCTGGCTCTCCACCATGAAGCTTAATAATATCCATGGTTGCCATCGCCAAACCTGCGCCGTTCACTAAGCAACCAATGTTTCCATCGAGAGCAATGTAGGCCAATTCATACTTAGAAGCCTCAACGTCCTGAGGATTTTCCTCAAGAAGGTCCCGCATTTCGACCACTTCAGGATGACGATAAAGAGCGTTGTCGTCAAAATTCAATTTAGCATCGAGTGCTGCCAAATGACCATCTGCTGTAATAATCAGTGGATTAATCTCCACCTGAGAGCAATCTTGCTCCATAAAGCATTTGTAAATGCCACCAAAGAAAGTCACGGCCTCTTTGGTTTGAGCTGCATTCAGCCCCAAAGCCTGAGCGAGCTTACGTCCATGAAACGGCATATAACCGGTCACAGAATCCACATTAACTTTGCAAATTTTTTCGGGGTGCTTCGCAGCCACTTCTTCGATTTCTATTCCACCTTCAGTGGATGCCATCATCACCACTTGAGAGGTAGATCGATCGATCACCACACCCAAATAAAGTTCGCGAGCAATCTGAGAACCTTCTTCGATCCAGATCTTATGAACTTTCTTACCCTGCACACCTGTCTGCGGAGTGACCAAGGTTTTACCCATGATTTCTAAACCTGCGGCCACTGTCGAGGAGATGTCCTTACAAACTTTAACCCCACCGGCTTTACCGCGACCGCCAGCGTGAATTTGAGCTTTGACCACCCAAACAGCATTTCCACGTTCACGTGAAAGATCCTGTGCTGCTTTTTCAACTCGAGCGGCTAGGTCTGGACCTTCTTCGACCAAACGACCTTCCGGCACGCGCACACCAAATTTCTTCAGGAGCTGCTTCGCTTGATATTCATGAATATTCATAGCCGTACATTTGAAACAGAATGGCTATGTTGGTCAATAATAAAGATCTCCGCAAAACGAATTCCACGGAATTCCCACGAATTCGTGGCTTTAGTAACTTAAAATGCGAAAATCTTCACCACCCCGCCCATCGCGAACCACAGCAACAATGACAACAGAATGACCCGCAGGGAGAAATTGAGGTGGTGAATAGACATTCTCTGAAGTACCGATTACCCGCATTTGCTCAAAGTCACCATCACTGACGAACCAAGTGACTAATAAAGTCTCAGTTTGATTGATCCGAACTCCATCGGAGGTTAATAAGCCATAGTTTTCTGCAGAGGACGCAGGAAGACTCACTGAAATCCCCTCAGGCACTACCGGGAGCGCCGAAATCGGCGCGTTCTTTGAAAGAACGTCTAAAATAGTGGGATTTGTATTTTTTTGCGTTCGCACTGAAACCACCAATCGTTTATAGGCTTTGATCGTACTTCCATCGACTGCTGTGATCACATAAGTCACAAGATAAGATACGCCATTGAGTTGATCGATCGAATTTCGATTTTCTAAAATAGTTGAAGGAATGATCACAGAAATCGGATCTACCGCCTGCGTATAAACAGGAGCAACTAAAGCAGGAGCAATCGTACCCGTCCCCAACTCAACTCGATCACGCGCATAATCACAACTAGAATCTGAAGCAACTGTAGCTCCAGGATCCACACACCCAACAGCAACCCAAGTCAAAACTCGACCTGCCCCTGCAATATCGCTCACTACTGGAGTAATTAAAACTGTCGAACCAGGGGCAATCTCAGGTTGATCTGCCTTCATGGATAAAACCCGCAGACCTCCGAGGCGATTATAATTAGGAAGATTTTGTTTATTGGCACAACTGACAAAAAAGAGACTTCCTATCACCAGCCATTCGAAGATGAATCGTCGCATCATTTTTCAGAATTCTCCCGTCATTCTGATCATGAGACTGAACATGGGCTAAAGCAAACAGGGAGAAGAAAACTCAATTCCTTCTCCCTGTTTCTCATTGTCAATCTGACCTATTTTACTCGAATTAAACTCCGAGTTTAGCCATGGCATCCACCAGTTCCTTCACGGCACCAGCAGACTTTTCGAACATGGCCATTTCTTCTATGTTCATCTCAAGAACTGGAACACCTTCCAAGCCCTTAGCACCTAACTTAGCAATCACGCCGCAAAAGAGCCCTTTAACGCCGTATTCACCATTGAGGTATACAGCGCAAGGAAGATAACGCTTCTTGTCGCGAACAATTGCTTCAGCCATCTGAACAGCACTTGCAGCAGGAGCGTAATAAGCAGAACCGGTTTTAAGAAGATTGACGATCTCAGCGCCACCTTTACGGGTACGCTCAACGATCGCATCGATCTCTTCTTTGCTCATCAGCTGCTGAAGAGGAATCCCACCGACGCTCACATAGCGAGGCATTGGAACCATGGTATCACCATGACCACCAAACACGAATGCCTGAACGTCTTCGACGCTCACGCCCAATTCCATAGCAATAAAGCTACGGAAACGAGCTCCGTCAAGAACGCCAGCCATCCCCAAGACACGTTCGCGTGGGAAGCCCGAAGCGGTCATCGCAACATGACACATGGCATCAAGAGGATTACTCACGATGATCAAAACGGAATGTGGAGAATACTTGGCTGCCTGACTGGCACAATCTTTAACGATTTTAGCATTGGTTGCCAAAAGATCGTCACGGCTCATTCCTGGTTTACGAGGAAGCCCTGCAGTGATGATCACCACATCAGAGTTTGCCGTCAGCGCATAATCACTGCCGCCTTGAATGTTTGAATCAAAGCCTTCGACTGGGGAAGCTTCGAAAAGATCGAGAGCCTTCCCTTGCGCTGCCTCTCCGTTGATGTCGATCAGAACGACATCTCCGAGTTCTTTAGAAGCTGCCCAATGAGCACAAGTTGAACCTACGAAACCAGCACCAATCACCGAAATTTTTGGACGACGTTGAGCCATAATTTCCTCCATTTACATGTGCGAAATAATTTCCTGACCAAATTCGGAACACTTCACTTCCACCACTCCTGGAACAGCTTCTTGTTTCATGAGTCGTGCAAAATCATAAGTGACTTTTTTTGCGCCGATCGCACCATCCATACCTTTGACGATCAGATCAGCTGCTTCGTTCCAGCCCATATATCGTAGCATCATTTCGCCAGAAAGGATGACAGAGCCAGGATTGACTTTATCGAGGTTGGCATATTTTGGAGCAGTCCCGTGGGTTGCTTCAAATACTGCATGCCCAGTCAAGTAATTGACGTTGCCACCTGGAGCAATTCCGATGCCTCCTACTTGAGCTGCCAAGGCATCAGAGAGGTAATCACCGTTGAGGTTGAGTGTAGCAATGACATCAAACTCGTCGGGACGAGTCAGAACCTGTTGAAGGGCGATATCAGCAATCGCGTCCTTAATCAGGATTTTTCCCTTGGCTAATTCTGCTTTTTGCTCAGCGTTAGCAGCTTCTTCGCCTTTTTCTTTCTTAGTTTTTTCCCAGCGTTCCCATGTGTAAACGAAGTTTCCGAATTCGCGCTCTGCTAAAGCATAGCTCCAGTTGCGGAATGCGCCTTCAGTGTACTTCATGATATTGCCCTTATGGACAATGGTCACGGATTTGCGTTTTTGGCTAATCGCGTACTCAATCGCAGAACGGACCAAGCGTTCAGTGCCTTCTTGAGACACAGGCTTGACTCCGATACCGGTTGTTCCAGGGAAACGGATTTTTGAATATTCCTTAGGGAATGTCTGTTGAATAAATTCGAGAACTTTTTTGGCACTTTCAGAACCGCTTTCAAATTCGATCCCTGCGTAAATGTCCTCGGTGTTTTCACGAAAAATCGCCATATCGACTTTTTCAGGATGCTTGACAGGCGAAGGCACACCTTTAAACCAACGAACTGGACGCAAGCAAACATACAAGTCCAGCATTTGACGAAGAGCAACATTCAGAGAGCGGATACCTCCACCCACCGGAGTAGTCAGAGGACCTTTAATTGAAACAAGGTAGTGCCGCAATGCGGTCAAGGTATCTTCAGGGAGCCAGTCATTAAACTGATGAAAGGACTTCTCACCTGCATAAACTTCAAACCATTCAATTTTATGATCGCCGCCATAGGCTTTTTGAACAGCAGCATCGATCACCGCTTGCGAGGCACGCCAGATATCGGGTCCAGTACCATCGCCTTCGATAAATGGAATGACCGGATTTTTTGGAACATTGAGTTTTCCGTCCCGAATGGTGATGGTTTCACCACGGCTCGGGGCAGTCAGCTTTGAAAAATGAGGAGCTTGTGCCATAAATTGATCGCCTCCAAGGCTTTTTGCTTATATCAAATCTGATCTTTAATCCGCAGGTCCGTTTTATTCAACTTGAATCCTGCGAAAGCCACTTTCCTCGACCACTCTCAGCTGTTGGGTAGCAATCTGTTGAAGATCTTCGGGATCATGACTCACTAAAATCATTGGGACCGGCCAGAGTCGATGAAGCTCTAAAAGTTCAGAACGTAAAACATTTCGAAGGTCCCGATCTAATGCTGAAAAAGGCTCATCCAAAAGAAAAGCTCGTGGTTTCCAAATTAAAGCTCGAATCAAGGCAACTCGTTGAGCCTCCCCGCCTGAAAGTCGATCGATCCGAGAGTGAATTTTTTTTTCTAATCCGACTTTTTGAAGCCAAGAAAATGCTTCGGCTTCTCTTTTCTCTCTCGAAAAACCCTGCATTTTCAGAGCGAATGTGACATTTTCAAGCACATTAAGTGCCGGAAACAAACCCAAATCCTGAAATAAAACTCCCATTTTTCTTTTTTGAGCGGGAAGCTCAGTCATATCCTTTGTACCGAGCCAAATGCGCCCTTGATCTCGAGCCCCTGACAAAGAGTCCAAGCCCGCGATCAGTCGAATGAGAGTTGTTTTGCCACTTCCACTGCGTCCGATTAAAACCGAGCGTTGCCCGGGTTTGACCGAAAAGTCAGCTGCCAAAACAAAATCGCTCACCTCCTTTTGAACTCCTTGTACTTTGAGTTCACTCACCGGCTTATCATCAATACAGTCGAACACGAGAGCGACTCCTCAGGATAAAAATCACAGTCAAAAGTGATAAAATTAAAAATAAAGCAGCAAGAACTTGTGCGTCTTCGAATCGGTATCTAGCCATCCAACGAGAAAGTAAAACAGGAAGAGAAATTAAATCTTCATGATAAAAAAGGCTGGCTGCTGCCACTTCTCCAAGTGAAGCTGCCATCACCACTGCAAACGCACTCAAAACTGGCCCTTTCCATCTCGGCCAATCGAGTAACCAAAATGCCTTGTAAAGGGGACATCCCAATGTTGCCGCTGCTTCAAATTGGCGAACCGGCATTGCTTGGGACACTGGCCAAAGCACACGAAAGGCGATCGGAAAAAAAATAACCATTTGGAGGCCAATCACTGCGATTAAAGCGGCGATTGTTCCAGAAAATGGATCCACCCATTTTCCATAAGCAAGCCAAGCCCCTAGTCCCAAAACCAGTGTAGAAATTCCGGAAGGCAAAAGAACGAGTATCGAAATTCCAAATTTGAAACGAGGCCAGCGCTCCAAAAAAAGAAGTGCAATCACGGTAAAGGCTGCCACAAGAACAACTCCGAGAGCCGTCAAGCCTGCAATTTCAAATGAGACTTTCAGCGCAGGAGTAATTTCAGAGATGAGACTTTTGAAAGAATCCATCGAATTTAGTTTTAAATTCGAAAAAATCAAAAAATAAGGAGCAATAAAAAAAAGAACACTCACCATCTGCGCTCCATCCACAATTCGAAACTGAGTGCGAGAGCTGTGCTGAACTTGGGTATCCAAGAGGATACCTGGGCGAATATTTTGATTCAGAGAATGGGATTCAGATTTGAACTGGATCCAAAGAACAACGATCCACGGAATGAGCGTTAAAAAAAGCTGCCAAAGAGCATAGATCACCGCACCTGAAAGGTCGAACTCCCCATACCTTAAACGAGTATAGAGAGCGGATTCTAAAGTTTGTACAGGCGGCCCACCCCCTAAGATCATCACCAAAGCAAAGCTCATCACACAAAGACCAAAGACCTGAGTACAGGCACTAAAAAAAGCCCACCGAATATGAGGGAAAACCACCCACCTCAACCGATACATAGGCCCTGCACCCAAAGTAGCCGCCGCCTCTAATGGCTGAATCGGAAGCGCACGACGTGATTGCGCAACTAAGAGAGCTACCCAGGGTAAATTCAAAAACACGTGAGCAAGAATCACCGCTTTCATGCTGTAAGCCCAGTCCAAAGGAATTCCCATTCGAGCTAAAAACCCTGAGCGCCCTAGCATCAACACCCAACCCAAAGCCACGACAACTGAAGGAATTCCAAAAGGCACAGCCAAAAACGCCTCTGCCCATCGACTCGCCCATCTTGAATCCCCCCCTATCCAAAGCCCTAAGCACAAACCTAAAGCTCCAGATATCAAAGCACTCAAAAAGGCCTGATCAAACGTGACTCGGACTAAAGAGAGGGTTTCCGAAGAAAACAAACCCTCCATCCGAGTAAAAAATTTAAGACGAAAAAAAAGTGCCCCCAGAGGGATCAAAACTCCCAACACCCAAAAAAGAAAAACAACAAAAGATGAAAACCAACCTAACCCTCGAGGGATCAAATGGACTGAATGATCGCGCGCCATCGTGAAAGGATTTCTTTGGATTCGGGTGACTTTTTTTGAATCGAAATGATTTTTTTAGGAATAGGCAAGTGAGCAAAACTCTTGGGAAGCGACGTATTTTTAACGACGGGCAACATCCAATTTTTAAGAGGAACTCGAGTTTGAACTTCAGTAGAAATCAGAAACTCCAAAAAACTTTGCGCTAATCGAAGTTTTTCAGGAGATGCACTCACCCCTTTGACTAAAGCTGCACCTTCGATTTGCAAAGGCTGCCCTTCTTCAAAGAGGATCGCTTGATAACGAGGTGAATCAGGAGAATCTCCATGTTCTTCGTGATAGGCCTGACTAGTAGTATAACTCCATACGAGCGGAGCTTCTTTCTTTAGAAAAAGCCCATATGCTTGATCCCAGCCTGGAGCAATTGTGAGCCACCGACCTTTAAGAGCTTTCCAGAATTGATCAAAACTGGGCGAATCCGAAAAAATCATTTTCGAATAAAGTACAAATGCCAAACCAGGAGTAGAGGTTCGGGGATCTTCAAAAATAAAATTTCGCTTCCACTCAGGCTTGAGGAGATCGCGAAGACTTCTGGGTACGGAGAGTCCTGCTTCTCTCAGCGCCTGACGATCGGCCATAAAAGCAAAAACGCTGTAATCAAAGGGCAAGAACCCTTTTTCGATTTGAAATTCGCGGGATAATCTCGAGTACCCCAGGGGCTGCCACTTCTCCCAAGACTCGGTCCACGGGCGAGCTCGATCCCAAATTTGTTGATCCAAACCTAAAACAATCTGAGCCTCAAGCTTTCCTCGTTCATGATCCAGTTGAAGCCGAGTTAAAAGCTGAGCCCCATCTCCCACCGCAACAGCTCGTACATGACAGCCGCATTTTTTTTCGAAGAGTGGGAAAATCTCTGCGCCTAATCCGTCCTTCGCTAAAAAACTGTCATAGGTATAAATAACCAGCTCTGAAGAGGTTGCTACCGCCATCACTGCAGCCGGAGAGAAAAGCAGCAAAAACAAAACAGCTTGCTTGAACAAAAAACGAGCACTCACCGGACTTCTGGATTTTTGGACGGTCCGCTTCCTTTAGGAGCAGGTGGTTCAGGTTCATTCTCGGAAGAAGTCGGTTGATGAGTGGCTTCTGCTTTAGGCTTGAGAAGTCGCACTTTGTTTGCGCGATCATCGGCATCGACTTCAAACCGCCACAGAATTTCACAGTTTTGAAGATGCGTTGTTGTTTCTTCCTGCTGTGAGCGGATATGAATGATTCCATTCTCAAAAAGAGTCACATCTGCATTGTCGACGTAAGTCCCTTCTTCGCCCGGATAAAAGAAAATCACTCTCATTGCGTGACCTTTCTTTAAAATCCTGACACCATCGCTTCCTGCTTTTGATCCAGTTCGGCTGCTTTTTCCAAACAAACGTGACACCATTTTCACTCCCTAATGTATCCTCATAGCCTGGAGTTAGAGTATCCGGCAAGATACATCCTCTCCCGCACAGCATGTCGCATTCTAAAAAAAACAGCAAATTCTAAACAAGATTCGTTGCTGGAGCGGCTAGGTTTTTGGATTGCAGCGCTTTTTAAGAAGGTTTACAAAGAACTTGATGTGTGGAAATCAGCCCCTCGCTTCTCTTTTGCCAGATCAACTTCCTGCAGAAATTCTCCGACTTAAAAAAGAGAAGGATGCTGTCATCTTGGCTCATTATTACCAAGAGGGAGAGATTCAAGACCTTGCTGACTTTGTAGGTGACAGCCTTGAACTTGCCCGTGCTGCTCAAAAAACTTCAGCACGACTCATCCTTTTTGCCGGCGTGCATTTCATGGCAGAAGGCGCAAAAATTTTAAATCCTACACGCAAAGTGGTTTTACCTGATCTGCGTGCAGGCTGCTCGCTATCTGACAGCTGCCCTCCAGATGCATTTGCCCGTTTTCGCGCTCAACACCCTGATCACTTTGTCGTCTCTTACATTAATTGCTCTGCCGCAATCAAAGCTCAAAGTGACCTCATCTGTACAAGCTCCAACGCCGTTAAGCTCATTGAAAAAATCCCAGCAGACCAACCCATCCTTTTTGCCCCTGATCGAAATTTGGGAGCTTATGTGGCAAAAAAAACAGGCCGCAAGATGCTCCTCTGGCAAGGCACCTGTATTGTTCATGAAACTTTCTCTGAACGTAAAATCACAGCACTTCGGATCGAACACCCCACTGCACTTTTAATTGCTCACCCTGAATGCGAAGCATCCCTTCTTGAAAAGGCTGACTTTATTGGGAGCACCTCAGCTCTTCTGCAATTTGTATTAGAAACTCAAGAAAACACTTTCATCGTAGCGACCGAAGAAGGGATTCTTCACCAGATGAAAAAGAAAGCACCAGGCAAAACTTTCATCCCTGCCCCTCCCAACCAAGCCTGCAGCTGTAACGAGTGTCCGTTCATGAAACTCAATACACTAGAAAAAATTTACCTAGCTCTAAAAAACGAAGTTCCAGAAATTGAGATCCCCTTAGAACTGCAAGAAAAAGCCCTGATCCCTCTTGAGCGCATGCTGGAATGGTCATTTTTTTAAATTAACGTCATTCATTGACCTAGCCGAAGAAAAAAACATCGGGTAAAATTATTAAAGGGGGATCTGCTCATGACTGAAATGAATGACGCTGAAAAGTTAAAAGTTGAAATCGACCGTCTTCGCGCTGAGAATGAGGCTCTCAAAAAGCCAGGCAATAAAGGGCTCTCCCTACGAATCAGCGAAAAAGGCGGCGTATCTGTTTATGGTCTGGGTCGCTTTCCTGTCACTCTCTATAAAGAACAGTGGCTCAAGCTCCTGGGTGTTGCTGACGACATCCGGAACTTTATTAAAATCAATGACTCGGAACTAAAAACAAAAAGCTAATTTCGGACGCACTGCAGTTGAGAGTCACTGATCGGCACAAGCCTGGTTCGATGTAAATTCCAGGCCTTTAAAAACTCGATCACGGATATAATGATATTTTGCAGGCGCTATCCCCTTCAGGCGAGAAGGAGCATAACGGTAGGCTACTACTGTCTCTGCAAAATCCTCACTCGGGTTTGTTGTGGAATAGAGAGAAACCCACTGACTGGAATCAAGACTTGTTTTCCAATACTTAGAAGCCGGGGATAAACCTCTTCTCCTAGAATCATCAATTGCTGGCGACTCGATCGAGGTCCACTTCCCTAGACTTAGCCATTCGGGTGTAAAATCCAAAGTGGGTGATTCCAAATGACTTAAGGTATGAGCAAGTTCATGAAAGATCGCCATCTGACGCAATAAATGAGGCAGATGAGTCCACCCACTAAAGAGCATAATCACCGCGTTTGAATGCGCCCCTCTTCCCCACATACTCTCTAAAGCTTCGCCAGCGCCATAAAGGGGTTTAGGTGTAATTCCAGGAATAAAAATAGAGAGTGGCATATCTTTGACGCCCAAAATGACATCATTCAGCTCATTAGAATCCAAAGTTCTCGAGAAAAGATAAGCCAAATCAGAAGAGTTATAATGGTACCGTGCTAATAAATAGAGAAGTTTTAAACCTACTTCTATGCCCCAGATTTTTTCGACTGCACAAAACACTTGATTACAAGATGGGTTAATCGAAAATTCTTGCTGAAGATCGACCTGCAACCGAGGCGAAGGATCTCCGTAAAATCCTAATCGGGTAGTCAACTTGCTAAAAAGATCTAAAAACCAAGGGGATTCATTCTCAAAAGTAACACCATGAATCACAGCGTTTTGCGGACTTAAATCCCCCGCTTCACTTTGGTTTTTTAATTCCAAATACTGAAGAATCTCCCCAGAAGAGAGAGAGGATTGATTTTTACAGAAAGCGGTTGCCACATCCTTTTCGGATACTGCCCAACCACGCTCAGCATGCGCGAATGAGCAAAAAAACAATGAAAAAGAGGTAAGTAAAACTGAAACAAAACCGGCCTGTTTTTTCATCAATCCCCACTGCTCCACTCTAATTAGCACTTCTGATTAGCACTTCTGATTAGCGCTTCTGATTAGCGCTTCTGATCCGCTCTCCAACTCATGACATAATCAGAAACTTCAACGTGTTCTGCATCTTCGGTCGCATGCAAGGGATTAACAGCATCTACCATGATCGCAACTTCCTCAGTCTCCTGCTTGAGCTCAATATTGCTCTCGGCCTGTGGATGCGGTCCATGATGAATTCCTTGCGGATGCCAAGTCATAGCACCGGCACAAATCCCTTCACGCGAAAAGAAGTTACCAGCGTGATAAAAGAGAACCTCATCAAAATCAATATTTCGATGATAAAAAGGTACTTTCATTGCACCAGGTTCACTTTCAAGCGGACGAGGTAAAAATGAACAAATCACAAAATTTCTGGCAATAAACGTGGTGTGTACACTAGGCGGGAGATGGTACCGAGGACAGATCACTGGGCGAATGTCATCCACGTTTAACACCCAAGGGCAAAGATCCCCTTTCCAGCCTGCGGCATTCATTGGATTCCACGGATAATAAACGCGGGTCCAACGATTCTCACGCTTGATCCACAACTCATATTCACCTTGAGCGTTTGCTCCTGAACGACGCTCTCCTTCGGGTAATACCGGCGTCCTCATCACCATCGGATCAAACTGAGCATGACGACCCAACATCCCACGATCAGGAAGTTCAATTTCAGATGCCGCCTCAACCACCAATTGCACATTAGGCGTGTGAGCTACAAAACGGTAAGTAGTTCCACGCGGAATCACCAGGTAATCTCCCTTGCGATAATTCACATCACCGTAATCTGTTTCAAGAACGCCTGTCCCATCATGAATGAAGCGAACTTCATCTCCATCTGCATTTCGGGCAAAAATAGCCATCTCACCTACAAGCTTCGACATCCCAATTCGAACATCTGCATTTTCAAGCAACACTCGCGGTTGAGCATGAGTCACTCCTTCAACCTGCGTAGCATGATAGGCGCGAGGTAAAAGATCTCCCTCGATTCTCAACCACCCTGTGGGTGGATGACGATGGTACAAATGACTCACTCGACCAAAAAAACCTCTCCGCCCGTGCTCTTCTTCGTATGTCCCTTCGGGAACACGGAAATGAGGCTGCAATGAATACCGTCCCTGAGACCATCCAAAACCGGATGAAATATTCCTATTGTCACGCGACATAACACCCTCCAAGTTTTTGCCTAGCACATTCTTGAGGGAACATCTATTGCATCTCCGAAACGCCTGAAGGAGAACACACCATGATCGACACTGAAAAGATGGGCGCTGCAGCAACCACTCTTCGTGAGGCAACAGAACGAGTAGGCAAAGACGTGAGTCGCGGCGAGGTGCGCCACGCCATTCACGAAGCAGGTGAAGCAGCAGGAGAACTCTACGAACAAGCTGGGGGTTGGGTACAAGAAAATTATGGCAAAACAATCGCTGCCATTGGCGTTCTCGCTCTCGCGGGAATCGTAGGTTATATGATTGGGCGCAATAGCGTCATTTCAACTTCGGATGTTTTTCATTCCTAAAAGCTGAGGATGGGAAATCGTAATTTTTGCGATTTCCCTCCAGTTTCCACATCACTCCATGCTAGTCTGTGTTTTGTGAAAATTTTGAATCCATCTTCAATACAAGAAATTGAACCTCATCAACCTGTCGTTCAATTCGAAATTGGAACATTCAAAAATTTTATTTATTTGATCCTCGACTGGAGTTCTTTCGAAGCCGCAATTATTGATCCTCAAAAAGATCTGTCAGAACCCTTGCGAGTTTTAGAAACTTACGGGTTTACTCTAAAAAAAATTCTCCTCACGCACACTCACTGGGATCACATTGGAGGAGTCCCTGAACTCCTCGATCGATTTCCAGAAGTTCAGCTCTGCGTTCACGCTCAAGAGGCTCAGCGACTCAAACTCTCAACTGAATTTTCGAAATCTCAAAATCGCATTCACTTTATTCAAGAAGGTGAGAAACTTTTTATTGGGAAACTTGCAGTCCATGTTCTCCATACTCCAGGACACAGCGCGGGAGAATGTTGCTTTTTTTTAGACAATATTGAACCTCCGCATCTTTTTACAGGAGACACGCTTTTTATTCGTGATTGCGGACGAACTGACCTTGAAAGTGGAAATACCGCAGAAATGTTCGATTCTTTACAAAAAATCAAAAACCTTCCGCTCAATACCCTAATCCTTCCGGGACATCATTACACCATTGAATGTATCTCGATCCTTCAAAAGGAACTCGAAACTAGCCCCCCTTTGAAGTGCCAAAGCATCCAAGAGCTCGAGCAACTCCCGTGACGACTTCTGATTTCTCCACTTAAAATTAAAGACTTAGACAAAAAAAACGATCATAAGACCTGTTAGGAAAATAACAGCTTCAATTTCTTTTTATACATCGGATAATAATAAATAATATCTGATTTATTCAGAATAATTACCCTAACCACAAAATAGGTCTCCCCTGTATGCGGCACGTTTGTCCGAAAAAAACGAAATTCAATCGCAAAAATGACTTTCATACTTCGCTCACTTCTTTATTTTTAGCACTTGTCCCGATCGCAGTATTTTCAGAAATCAGTTTTGCAGCTGAATGCCCGACGGGCTATATCGCCGTCCCAAAAAACCCTACTTACACTACTGCCGACTTTTGTATTGCCAAGTACGAAGCTAAAAATAGTAGCGGAACCATAAAAGGATCTGGCACTGCTCTTTCTCAACTCAAAGGACAACCTTGGACGACCACATCGACAAATCAACAAATAAAAATGAATGCAGCCAGAGCCGCATGCCAAGCTAATGGATCCCGTTACGACTTAATTGGTGATTCTGAATGAATGAATACAGCAAAAGATATCGCAAGCGTCGCTACGAATTGGTCCAACGGAAATAAAATTTGGAATCTCTCTGGCAATGTATCGGAATACGTGCGAGATAAAAACTCGACACGTGGAGGTAGACGTAAAGACAATTATACTGCAAATATTTTTGCAGAATCAACAACTCTCGGAGAAGCAGGATTTCGCTGCATATTTTACAAAGGACCTA
>Ga0172367_10000546_pt1 | contig 57967 bp, 39 predicted proteins | sample Lak10m_FD_114542 | JGI IMG/M metagenome (GOLD analysis project Ga0172367, IMG submission 114542) | Freshwater microbial communities from Kabuno Bay, South-Kivu, Congo - kab_022012_10m | ecosystem: Environmental > Aquatic > Freshwater > Lake | place: Democratic Republic of the Congo: South-Kivu... | reverse complement strand
GGGCGTCGAAAAGTGGGCGTCGAAAAGTGGGCGTCGAAGCGCCGGAGGTCAGTCGGCGATCTTGATCTCGCCCTCGCGGACGATGTTGGCGAACTCGATCGACTCGTCGGCGAGGACCCACCAGCACAGGGCCAGCACCGAGGTGTTGGCTTGCTGGACCTTGCAGTAGAAGGCCTTGGCGCCGTCCTTGGCGCGTTCGCGCTGGGGTTCGCCCAGCGGCAGGAACTTGAGGTGCGGCAGGTTGTCGCGGCCGGAGGCCACGTGGACGCACACGTCGGTGATGCGGTCCATCTCGACGCCTTCGAGCGCGGCGCAGGAGGCGAAGAAGGGCTTCTTGGCCTTCCACTTCTGCACGCCGTAGCGGCGACGCTGGCCGACCGAGTAGGTGCGGTCGCGCGACACCGTGATGGCGTGCTCGAGCGAATCCTCGTCGGTCAGCGGGCCCTCGCCGCCCCACGACAGGCGCCGCAGCTCGGCGCACATGTAGTCGAGGCGCGAGACATCCTTTTGGAGTTGCTTGTTCAGCGCCTTGAGCGACGTCAGTTCGGTCTGCAACGCCTCGAGCTTCTCGCTCGACTCGTCCGACTCCAGCACCGACTTGGCGGCTTCCTTGTCGGCGTCGGCCTCGGCCTTCTTGCCCTTCTTGGCGGGGGCCGGAGCGGCGGCAGGCGGCGGAACGGCGGCGGCGGGCGGATAACCCGGCGGCACCCAACCCGGCGGCGGCGGGTACGGCGGATAGCCGGGCGGGTACCCGGGCGGGTATCCAGCCGGTGCGCCAGCGTAGGGCGGGTATCCAGCCGGCGGATAGCCGGGCGGGTATCCAGCCGGCGCGCCCGGGGGCATGGGTGCGGCCGCGGGGCGCGCATTGCGGTCAAAACGTCCGCGCGTGGGCATCGGACCATCGGCCGACAACGGCTCCAACTTGCGCGGCGGCGGGAAGGGCATGCCACCCGGCAGGATCGGGCGCAGGGTGCGCGGGTGCGTGCTGCGCGTGGGCGGCGGCAGGCCGAGCTTCACATCGAGCTTGCCACCTTCGCCCAAGGTCAGGATCTCGACGGCGTGGATTTCGCCGACCTGCAGGTTCGAAAGCGCCGGGCCGATGGCCGCGCCGTCGAGCCAAGCGGCGACACCCGGCAGCACATCGAAGAAGGCGCCGTTGGCGCGCACATCCTTGACGCGCGCGCGCACGACATCGCCGGGTTGGATGCGGCGCAGGGCCATGTCGCGCAGGCTGGGCAGGACCCGCGCCAAGGACAACTTGTAGGCGGCGCCATCGTCGATCATCGCCACGGCGACGGCGCGCACCCATTGGTGCGATTGGAGCAAGTCGCGCGGTTCGACCGCGACGCCCGGCAGGAGGTCGGCGGCTTCGATCAGGCCGCGCCACTTGCCGAACTTGATCCAGGCGCCGCGTTGGTCGATCAGGGCGACCTGGCCGACGACATCGTCGCCTAGTTGGGGCTCCTCGATGTCGTCGCCGTCCTCTTCGGCGTACCAATCCTCGATCTCGCCGACGATGTCCATGACCGTCGGGTCGGGGTCGCGCGGCTCGACGATGTAGACGGGATGGTCGGCCGGGTCCGCGTCGAGCGAGAAGCCGGGGAAGTAGAGGCGCACGGCGCCGCCGTACACGTCCTGGCGGGTGGAGAGCATCTCCTTGAGGCGCATGGTCGCGTTGCCCGAGGGCAGAATCACGACGCGGGCGCGCCCTTGGAGCAGGGCATGCACCTCGCGGCCGTCGACGAAGGTCGTCCGGCCGTCGTGGTGGGTGGTGATGCACACCACGGGGATGGAGCGGTTCGGGTCGCAGATTTCCCGCACCAAGGCCTCGGTCGTGATGACCAATTCGGCGCTGGTGACGGAACGACGACCCTCCACGGGTGCGTCGCCTACTAGATCGTTCGAGGCCATTTGGGATCGTGTCAGAGCTGTGTTGGGGGTCCGCCCGAGCGCTCATCGCGCTGGCATGGGGATAGACGGGGTATTGTAACCAAGAGTTCACCCGTTTTCACCCTGTATGCCCCATGGGGGTGTATGCGCATAACCTGTGAACTGCGTGGGATAGACTGGCCCAAGAGTCGGCCGTACCGAGCATCGCCCCCTGTCCAAGGCATGATCCTCCAAGGCATGATCCGCTACCAAGGCAAGGTCTATCGGCCGCCCTCCGAGGCGGACAGCCTCATCCTGCAGGCGACGCTGGGTTGCAGCTGGAACCGTTGCACCTTTTGCGCGATGTACCGCGACAAGCGCTTTCGCGTGCGTCCCTTGGCGGAGCTGAAGGCCGAAATCGCCTGGGCGGCGGATCACTTGGGGCCGGTCCACAAGGTCTTCCTCGCCGACGGGGACGCCTTGATGGCCAAGGCGTCGTTCTTGGGCGAGGTCGTGGCCGAGTTGAAGGCCGCCTTGCCCGACCTGCGCCGCATCTCGTGCTACGCATCGCCGCAGTCGTTGCAGGTGCGGAGCGTCGCGGAGATGGCCGAGCTGCGCGCCGCGGGTTTGACGCAGTACTACCTGGGCATCGAGTCGGGCCACGACACGGTGCTCGAGCGCCTCGAGAAGGGCGTCGACGGCGCGGAGATGGTGCGCGTCGCCCGCAAGGCCCACGAGGCGGGCGTCGTGTTGTCGACCATGGTGCTCTTGGGCGCCGGCGGGCGGGCGTTGTCCTTGGACCATGCCCGCGCCTCGGCCGCGGTCGTCAACGCCATCCAACCGCGCTTCGTGTCGACGCTGGTCATGACGCCGGTCGAGGACACGCCGTTGTGGGAGCAGGCCGAGCGCGGCGAGGTCGACGAACTCGATCCGTTGGAACTGGCGCGGGAACTGCGCGAGTTCGTGGCGCATCTCGACCTGGCGGCGTCGATCTTCCGCTCGAACCATGCTTCGAACTACTTGGCCTTGGCGGGCACCCTGCCCAAGGACCAGGCCAAGCTGGTGGCGGCCTTGGACGCCGTCTTGGCGCGACCGGGCGAGGCGCGCTTCGTGCCGGAGTGGATGCGCGGCTTGTGAGGTTGGTGCAGCGAGCCGCGGGACGGTGCCTTTGGCACAATTGCGGCGCATGCATCCCCTGAAGTGGTCGCGTCTGGCTTGCGCCGCGGCGCTGTGCGTCTGTGCTTTCCTCGTCCTTTCCACCCAGCTCGAGGCCCGCGCGCAGTCCGTGCGCGAGGTGCGGCGCTTGGCGCTGACTTCGGTGCGCTTGATGGAGGCGGCCGACGCGCCCTTGCACACGATCGTCGTCAAGGACGGCGTGATCGAGGCGATCTTGCCGCAAGGCACGCCAGCCCCGGTCGAGGCGCGCGTGATCGATGGCGGCGGGATGCTGGCCTTGCCGGCCTTCATCGACGCGTGGTCGACGCTGGGCGTGGCGACCCCCACGCCCGAGCCGGCGCGCGATGTGCCGCCCGACACGCGCGCCGACGCGCCCGCGGCGATGCGCAGCGCGTTGCGCAAGGGCCTGCAACCAGCGGTGCGCGCGGCCGTCTTGTACGCGCCCGACAAGAAGGCGGTGGGCGCGTACCGCGAGGCGGGCTTCGGTCTAGTCGCGGCGGCGCCGGCCGGCCAGTACCTCGCCGGCCGCGCGTGCGTGGTGGCGACCAAGGACGGCGCGCCGCGCGACTTGGTCGTCTTGGGCGATGCGTACGACTGCGCCTCGTTCGACGCGCCGGGTCCGGGCTATCCCTCGACCTTGATGGGCGCCATCGCGCACCTGCGCCAGTTCTTCCTCGACGCGACGCGCCAACGCGTCATCGAGCGGCGGCGCGCGCAAGGCCAAGCTGGTCCGCGGCCGCCCTTCGACCCCGACTTCGAGGCGCTGGAGGAAGCCTTGGCGGGCAGGCGCAAGTTGGGCTTCGAGGCGAGCAGCGCCGACGACATCGAACGCGCCCTGTCGTTGTGCGCCGAGTTCGGCTTGTCGCCGCTCGTGTTGGATGCGCGCGGCATTCAAGACGCGTTGCCGCGCGTGGTCGAGGCCAAGGCGCCGGTCGTCTTGTCGCTCGAGTGGAGCGACGAGGTCGAGGATCCCAAGAAGCCCGCGCGCAAGGCGCCTGCGCCGGAGGACGCGCCGTGGACCTACGAAGAGCCGTTGCGCGTGCGCGAAGAGGCGCGCGCCAAGTGGTTGGAGAAGCGCGCCGTGGCGAAGCTGCTCGTCGAGCGCGGCGTGCCGCACGCCTACGCGGGCAAGGGCATCGAGCCGGCGAAGCTCGTCGAGCGCGTGCGCGCGCTGGTCAAGGACGGCTTGCCGCTCGTCGCGGCGCAACGCGCGTTGACGCTCGACGCGGCCAAGATCCTCGGGCTCGAGGCGCAGGCGGGCGCCTTGGCGCCGGGTCGCATGGCGTTGGTCGCGGTTTGGAGCGCGCACCCGTTGCTGGACGAGAAGGCCCAGTTGCGCGTGTTGGTCGTCGAGGACGCGCTGCACGAGTACGAGGCGAAGAAGGACGACGCCAAGGACGATGCCAAGGGCGACAAGGACGGCGACAAGGACGCCGAAGGCAAGGCCCGCGGCGCGCAAGCGGCGGATGCCAAGGATGCGGACAAGCAGCCCTTGGCCGGCGTCGAAGCCTTCGTCGGCGCTTGGGATCTCGCGCGCGAGGTGGATGGGGCGCCGATGGGCATGTTGGAGGTGGCTTCGAAGGGCGCCGCCGGCGCATTGGAGGTCGTGCTGCGCTTCGCCGCGAAGGAACCGCTCGAGCAGGCGACGCTCGCCGGCGCGTGCAAGGACGGCAAGTTGTCCGTCTCGACCAAGCTCGAGGTGTCGGGCGCGCCGGTGGAGATCGCCCTCGAGGCGACGCGCGACGCGGACGGGTTGCGCGGCGAGTTCCGCTGGACGGCGGCGAGCGGCGCGCGCGTCGAGGCGTTCGTGGCCAAGGCGCCGCCACGCAAGGCTGGCGCGGGTTCCGGGGCTGGTGGCCGTGGCGCGCACGCGCGCGAGGAGGTGCGTTGATGGAACGATCGAGCCAAGCGGGCGCCGCGTCGCGCTTCGTCGTCGTCGTGGGTGGGGCGTGCCTCGCGCTGGGGCTCGCGGTCGAGTCCGCGCGCGCGCAGGAAGCGCCGTTCGTCGATCCGGGCTCGGGTCGCCACCACGGGCGCGTGTCGGGCCGCGTGCGAGCGTGCTGCGACGAGGTCCTTGTCGCGCGCGATCCGTACGCGCCCGAGGTGTTGTACGCGCGTGGCGCCGACGAATTGCCCGCCCAAGACGAGGCGGCGAGCACGCCCGCCGTCGCGGAGGGCGCGCAGGAGTCGGACAAGACCTCGGCCAAGGCCGAGGGTCCGCGTCCTTCGCGCCACGAACATCCGGTCGAGCTCGACTCGGATCGCGTCGCGTCGCTGCGCACCGGCGGTTCATGCCTCGTGCGCAATGTCACGCTGCACTCGGCCATCGCGGCGCCGAAGTTGGCCGATGTGCTGGTCGCGGACGGCAAGATCCTGCGCATCGGCGCGGTCGAGGCGCCGCCGGGGATGTTGATCATCGACGGCTCCGGCATGCACCTTTCGCCAGGGGTCGTCGATTGTCATTCGCACATGTGCATCGATGGCGGCGTCAACGAAGGCGCCGCGGCGATCAGCTGCGACACGACCATCGCCGATGTGGTCGACGGCGACGACATCGCCGTGTGGCGCGCCTTGGCGGGCGGCGCGACGACGGCGCGCCTCCTGCACGGTTCGGCCAACGCCATCGGCGGGCGCGACGCGGTGATCAAGCTGCGCTGGAAGGCGCGGCCGAAGGACTTGCTCCTCGCCGGCGCGCCCGAAGGCGTCAAGTTCGCCCTGGGCGAGAACCCCAAGCGCTCGAACCGCGGCGGCGGCGAGGCCACGAGGTTCCCCAACACGCGCATGGGCGTCGAGGCGCTGATCGAGCGCGCCTTCGAGCACGCCGCCGAGTACCGCGCCGAGTGGCGTGGGCACGAGGCGGCCGTGGCGGCGGGCGCGGCCGGCGATCCGCCGCGCCGCGACGTGCGCCTGGAGGCGTTGTCAAGAATCCTTGACAAGACCACGCTGGTCCACGCGCATTGCTACCGCGCCGACGAGATCGTCATGCTGCTGCGCTCGGCCGAGCGCCACGGCTACGGCATCGCCACGCTGCAGCATGTGCTCGAGGGCTACAAGGTCGCGCCGGAGATGGCCGCGGCGGGGGTCGGCGGCTCGACCTTCGGCGACTGGTGGGCCTACAAGGTCGAGGCGTACGACGGCATCCCGCACAACGCGGCCATGATGGAGGAGGCGGGCATCCTGTCGTCCTTGAACTCCGACAGCGACGAGATGATCCGTCGCATGCACCAGGAGGCCGCCAAGAGCGTGCGCTACGCCGGCATGGATCCGGTGGCGGCGTTGCGCCTCGTGACGCTGAATCCGGCCCGGCAGCTGGGCCTCGGCGAGCGCATCGGATCCATCGAGGAGGGCAAGGACGCCGACCTCGTCCTGACGACGCACGACCCGCTCGACCCGCGCGCCGTCGTGGCGTGGACGATGGTCGATGGCGAGATCGTGTTCCAGCGCCGCGACGCGTTCGGCTTCGGCGAGCGTCCCGTGGTCGTCCCCGCGCCCGCGCCCGAGCCGCTCGACGCCCTGCCGGCGGGCGAAGGCCGCATCGACGCCATCGTCGGCGGCACGGTGCATCCGATCGGCGCGCCGAGCATCGAGCACGGCGTCGTGCTGGTGCAGGCGGGCCGCATCCTCGCCGTGGGCGCGGACCTGCCCGTGCCGGCGGGCGCGGTCGTGCACGACGCCGGCGGCAAGCACGTGTGGCCCGGCATGATCGCCTTGGGCGCGAACACGGGCTTGCTGGAGATCGGCGCCGTCGCCGCCACCGACGACCAGTCCGAGATCGGCGGCAACCAACCCGACCTGCGCACCGCCGCTTCGATCCATCCCGATTCGGCGCACATCGCCGTGACGCGCGCCAACGGCATCACGCGCGCGCAAGTCGCGCCGCAGGGCGGCGGCCCGATGATGGGCCAGAGCTGCGTGGCGCAACTGGCGGGCGACACGTGGGAGGAGATGGTCGTCCTCGATCGCGACATGCTGCATGTCGATTTCCCGCTGCTGCCGCCGCCCTCCGCGCGGCGCGACGCGCCCGCCGAAGAAGGCCAGGGTCGTCGTCGTCGCGGTGGCGACCATGCCGAGCGCGTGGGCGAGTTGAAGCGGCTGCTCGCCGATGCGCGCGAGCACGCGCGACGCATGGACGAAGCCGCCGCGGGACGCGCAGCCGCGCCCGAGGTGGACTCGCGGCTCGCCGCGTTGGCGCCCTACGCCCGCGGCCAGAAGCCGATCGCGCTGCACGCGCGCGATGCGCGCACGATCCTCGCCGCGTTGCGCTTCGCCAAGGACGAAGCTCTGCGCGTGGTGCTGTACGGCGCCAGCGAAGCTTGGAAGGTCGTCGGCGCGATCAAGGAGAGCGGCGTGCCCGTCGTCGTCGGGCCGGTGTTGTCGCTGCCCCTGCGGCGCGAGGATCCCTACGACGCGCCCTACGCCAACGCCGCCGTCCTGGCGCGCGCGGGCATCCCCTTCGCCATCATGGCCGACGACGACGAGAACACGCGCAACTTGCCGTTCCACGCGGCTATGGCCGCGGCCTACGGCTTGCCGCACGACGAGGCCTTGCGGTCCGTGACGATCCACGCGGCGCGCATCCTCGGAATCGAGCAGCAGGTCGGCACCCTCGCTCCCGGCAAGGTGGCGGACATCATCGTCACCGACGGTGACTTGCTCGATGTGCGCTCGAGCGTGAGGACGATGTTCCTCGCCGGTCGCGTCGTCTCCTTGGAGAACCGCCAGACGCAGTTGGCCGAGCGCCATGGCCAGCGCATCCGCGCTTGGAAGGCGAAGGCCGGCAAGTAGCCGAGTCCCCGGGGGGTGCTCAAGCCAGCGAGGCGTCCGTCGGCGGGCGCCTCGCTGCGTTGGTGGCTCGAGTCGTCGGTTGGACGAAGCTCAGTCGGCGACCTTCAAGCCGTCGACGAAGGCCTGCCAGCTCGGCTCCCAATGCGCCAAGGTCGCCTCGGGGCCGACGAGCTTCAGGAACCACGGGCCATTGGCCGTCTCGACGATGGCCGCGAGCAACCGCCAACCAGCGCGCTTGCCGCCCTTGGTGTTCATGCCGCCGCTCCACTCGCCCACCAGATCGACATGGTGCACGACAAGCCCGTTGACGGTGCGCGTCGAGCGCTTGAGCGCGGCCAACGGATCGCCGCCGGGCACGGTCCACTCGCGCGCCCAGCGATCGATGTTGGCGTCGACCGAGCCGCCTTGGCCGGGGAAGAAGAACACGACGAGCTCGCCATCGTCGCTGCCGGTGGTGGCGGAGGGCAGGCGCAGTTGCGCGCGCCGCATGCTGGAGGTGGGCTGCTCGACCTTCCAACCGGTCGGCGGCGTCATGACGAGCTCGCCGCCCTTCGCCGGCAAGGGTTGGCCGAGCGCCGAGTCCGCGGCGCTGGCCGTCGTCTTGGGCAAGTCGGCGGCGGCCGCGGGAGTGATGGGGGTCGCAGCCGTCGCGGCGGGCTTGGCCTCGGGCTTGGGCTGCGGCTTGGGACGGTCGGTGGGGATCGTGGCCTGCTTGACGTCGGTGCGCGACAGGCGACGCGGTTCGTGGTCGGAGCAAGCGCACACGAGGATGAGCAAGCACGGCAGCAAGGGGCGGATCATGCCCCCTATGCTAGTGGGGAAGGCGCTGCGTTTCGCCCAGTTCGAGGCCTCCTTGCGGAGTCCTCACGCTCCAAACGAGCGCCAGGCACGTTCCGTGCTCCGTTCGAGCGGGATCGGCCACCGGTCGTCGCAGCTGGACACCAAGGTCCTGCCCGAGCTCGGGTCCGGCACGAGCGCAGGCCTGATAGGACTCAAGACTGGCTCGCTGCCACCAACACGCCGACGAGGCCGAGCCACAGCAGCGCGCCCAGCAAGGTCTGCTGCAGGTCGCGTTCCTTGCTGCGGCGGTGACTGGCGCGCGCGAGCAGTTCGATCATTCCCTGGTCCATCTCCAGTCCCTCCATCCCAGATTCCAGTTGCAGGCGGTCGCGGCCCCTAGCCAGCCAGCGGCGGAGCGCGCAGCTACTCGTTCGTCCAACGCACTATCGGCGTGTTTCTCGCCGCTCCACGCGGGACTTCGCTTGGAATGCAGGCCTACAATGCGCTTTCCCCGGTGCGGGTCCATGCGCAGTAGGCGGTAGGAGCTGGAGGGATCGCGATGAAGGAGATCGAAGTCACCTGTCCGTGCTGCGAGGCCAAGTTGACGGTCGATGTGCTGACGCGCCAAGTCATGCGCACGCGCCTTCCCGAGACGGGGAAGGCGCGCGATCCGTGGGCCGCCGCCCACGAGAAGGTGCGCGACCGCGGCGCCGCGGGGACCGACAAGCTCGACAAGGCCTTGTCGGACGAGACGAACAAGCATGCGCGCCTCGACGACGCCTTCGAGAAGGCGCGCGAGAAGTTGCGCCGCGAGCAGGACGAATAGTCACCAACGAAGGCCCGGACAGGCGCCGGGCGGGCAAGCAGAGGAGCACGCGAACACGATGGCCGAGAGCCGCTACCGCGCCGTGAAGGCGTACAAGAACCAGGAGTTCATCGGGAGTCCGGATGCGCGGCCGTTGCGCATCCTGGCCGAGTACCTCGAGCCGCAGACGCGCTTCGACGAGTTCAAGGTGCGCGACACGATCGTGTTCTTCGGCTCGGCGCGCATCTTGTCGCGCGATGCGGCGCAAGCCCAGCTCGACAAGGCCAAGGTCGAGGGCGGCGATCTCGAGAAGGCCGAGCGCAAGCTGTGGATGTCGCGCTACTACGAGGAGACGCGCGAGTTGGCCGCGCGCTTGACCTCGTGGTCCAAGGGACTGGAGGGCACCGACCGGCGCTTCGTCGTGTGCTCGGGCGGAGGCCCGGGGATCATGGAGGCCGCCAATCGCGGCGCGAGCGAGGCCAAGGGCGAGAACATCGGGCTCAACATCTCGCTGCCTTTCGAGCAAGCCGACAACCCGTACATCACGCGTCGCTTGGCCTTCGAGTTCCACTACTTCTTCATGCGCAAGTTCTGGTTCAGCTACCTCGCCAAGGCGATGGTGGTCATGCCGGGCGGCTTCGGCACGCTGGACGAGTTCATGGAGGTCGTGACCTTGGTGCAGACGTTGAAGATCAAGAAGCGCCTGCCCATCGTGTTGTACGGCACGGAGTACTGGGACAAGGTGCTCCACATGGAGCCGATGGTCGAGTTCGGCACGATCAGCCCCGAGGACCTGAACTTGTTCCACCGCACCGATTCGGTCGAGGACGCGTACCAGTACCTCGTCAAGGAACTGGAGACGCACCACCTCAAGCGGAAGGACGACGGCGAGTTCCTCGCCGATTGAGGCTGGCGCTGCCGCCGCGGACAGCAGGTGGATGTCTCGTGGCGGTGCACCTCGCCGCCGTACGTCTCGATCGCCGAACGACCCGGTCACCCAGATGACCCGGTCGCTCGAATGACTCAGTCGCCCGAATCCTTGGCCGCGCCCTTGGTCGCGGCGGGCGCGCGTTGCGTGCGGCGTTGGAGGTCTTCCTCGGCTTGCCGCAGCACGGCGAGGTCGACCGCGACGCCGGCCTTGGCGAGCGCCGCGTCGACGAGCACTTCGCCCGGAGCGTAGCCCGAGACTTGGTCGACGACGGTTCCGTCGCGATCGACGATGAAGGTGTGCGGGATGCCGCCCACGCCGTACAAGCGGCGCGAGGCTCGTTCGCTCGAGCGCCCTGGCGTGTCGTGGGCGAAGGCGAGGCTCGGGTAGCGGAAGGACTGCTCGTCGACGAACTCTTCGAAGGCCTCGCGTTCGTCGTTGGTGCACGCGGCCAGGACGACCACGCCTTGGGGACCGTAGGTCTTGGCGAGCGACTCGAGATGCGGCAAGGCCGCGCGGCAAGGACCGCACCAAGTGGCCCAGAAGTCGAGCACGACCACCTTGCCGCGCAGGTCCGAGAGCTTCAGCGCGGCGCCGTTGGCGTCGTGCAGGGTCAGGTCCGGCGCCGGCTGGCCCGTGGCGAGCAATGCGACGGGCGCTTCGACGGCACGCGGCGCGGGCTTCACCCATGCGTCGTCCGGCGTCGCCACCTTGGGCGCCACTTCGGCCGCGAGCCGCGCGCCAGCCTTCGTCGACAGTGTCGCGGCGCTTTCGTGCAGGACAGTCGTGTCGCCGGCGAACAAGTGCAGTGACCCCGCCAAGTGGTTGCCTTGGTCCACGACGATGCACGCGGGCAGCGCCGGCGTCATGCCTGCGCCGCTCAGGCGACCGAGGAAGCTCTGCTCGTGGTGCTTGATCCGTTCGTAGGCGTCTTGGTCGTCGCCTTGGAAGGGATCGCGCGGATCGGAATACACCACCACGGGCCAACGCGCGCGGTGCGCACGCGCGGCCGCGAGGAACTCGTCCGTCTTCATCCAGTTGGCGACCGCCAGCACATCGACGCCCGAAGGGCCGAAGCGCCGCGCGAGATCGGCGAGCTTCGTCATCACGGGCGAAGCTTCGTCGAGGATGGCGTTGGGCGGCACGAGGGCCACGATGGTCGGACGCGCGATGACTACCGCCAGCGAAGTCGCTTGGCCATCCGCGCCGAGCAACGGAGCATCCGGCAGGAGATCGCCCGACCAGCGTCCGACGAAGCCCGGGGACCAACCCGCGGGTCGCGCCTTGGTTGGAGCCGCCAATGGCGCGGCGGGCATGCCCGGCTGCAGCACGATTGCCGGCTGCGCCGCGACCGACGGCTGCATTGCGACAGCGGGTTGCATGGAGACGGCCGGTGTCGTCTTCGTCGCATCGTTGGCGGACCTCGACTGGCAAGCGGCGAGGAACATCGACAGCACGGCGAAGCAGCGAGTGCGCATGAGGGGTGTCCCGTCGGGTTCGGTCGTTGCAGGGCTCAGTCGTCGGAGCTCGTGTGGTCGTGGACGACGCGCCAGCCCGCTGGCGTGCGCTTCATGACGAGCGTGTACAGCCCGCCGATGTCCGGCTGCGACTGGAAGTCGACCTGCCATCGTCCACGCGCGAAGGCCGCGTCGGGGCCTAGTCGTTCGACCTCCACGCCGACGAACGACAGTTGCCCGGTCTCGGCGCCGCCATCGCGGTACCGTGCGATGTAGCGCGCGAGCACCGTGTCGTAGCCCTTGTTCGCCGAGCCCCCGGAGTAGAACGACAAGTCGGGGCTCGGCCAGTAGCCAAGCGCCATGAAGGCTTCGATGTCGCCGCGGTTCCAAGCGGCGCATTGGTCGGCGAGCACCGCGCGGATGGCGGCGACATCATCCTCGGCGCGCGCAACCGAGCCGGAAGCGGCGCAGGCGCCGAACAACACGGACACTCCGGCGACGAGCGCGAGTCGCGCGCGCATCACAGGTAGCCGAGGCCTTGCAGCTGCTTGAGCGCGCCCGCGTCGCCCTTGCGCTTGGTCTCGGCGATGACCTGCTCCTTGAGCTCGGCCATCGTCTTCGATTGCGGATGGAGCAGCTGGCCCTCGTGCATCAGATCGACCGCCTGCGTCATCGCGTTGGCGCGCATCAGTTCCCACGCGACCAGCGAGAAGTCGTTGTCGCCCACAGCCGCGCCGGACTTCGCCAGCGCGAGGAAGTCGGCCACGGCGCGCTTGGCGTCGATGCGCGCCAGGGCCTGCACGCGACCGATCGAGGCCTCGAGGCGTTGCGGATGCGCGCCATCGTCGGCCATCGCGGCCAAGGCGGCGTCGTAGTTCCTCAGCGCGAGCTGGGGATCGCCGCCGTTGAGCGCGGCCGAACCCGCGTCCGTCAAGGCGCGCGGGTCTCCACCTCCGCAGGCGGCGAGGACGAGGAGCAGGTTCGAAGCGAGCAGTGCGAGGGGGCGCGGGTTCATGTTGCGGTTGGCCGAGCGTGCGTGCCGGCAGAGCCTACAGCATCGGACGGATCGTGCCGAAACTGTCGTCCCGCCCCATGCTACGCTTGGCCGCGCCTCGCGGCCGCCGCGCCCGGGCGCCAACGACCATGGGACTGTTCGACTTCCTCAAGCAGAAGCCCGCGCCCGCCCCGACGCCGCGTCCACGGCTGCCCTCGGGCCCGCCACGACCCGCTCCCAAGGGCGAGAACCACTTCATCGTCGTCACCCTCGACTCGTGCCGCCACGACTCGTTCATGGCGGCGGCGCCGAAGACGATCATGAAGCTCGGCCCGGTCGAGCGCCGCTTCAGCTACGCCAGCTGGACTGGTCCGTCGCACTACAACCTGCTGACGGGGCTCCTGCCGCACAGCTCGCCGCCCAATGTGTACGCCTCCGAGTACTACAAGGAGGACTTCTACAACTTCAACAAGCGCCTAGGGGCCAAGGATGTCGAGTTCGCCAAGATGGTGCCGGCCTTGTGGCTGCCGGGTTTCCTGCGCAACACGCTGGGCTACGAGACGCACGCGCGCGTGTCCTTGCCGGTCTTGAACCAGAAGACGGGCGTCAACCGCGACTTCGACAGCTTCCAGCTGATGGACAAGCACAACGACATGCGTTCGATGCTGCCCACGCTGAAGTTCCCGACCGACCGGCCGGGCTTCTGGTTGTTGAACGTGGGCGAGACGCACTACCCGTACGCCAAGCCCGACGAGGACAGCTCGATGTGGCCGCGCATCAGCGGCGTGAACGGCGTCTTCAAGAAGCTCGACACGCAGATCGACGAGAAGGGCAACCTGATGAGCTCCGCGGACGCGCCGCAGTGGTTCGACCAGGACAAGCTCGACCAGCTCAAGGAGCGCCAGATCGACACGGTGCGGTACCTCGACAAGGTGTTCGAGGAGCTGTGGGATCTCGTGCCGAAGAACACCTGGGTCGTCGTCACCGCCGACCACGGCGAATTGTTCGGCGAAGGCGGCTACTTCGGCCACGGACCGATCATGCACGAGAAGTGCTTCGAAGTGCCGTTCCTCGAAGGCAAGATCCGCTGAGCGCGATGGCGAAGCCGGGCTGCATCCTGTGGTTCACCGGCCTCTCGGGCGCGGGCAAGAGCACGCTGTCCGAGCGCGTGGGCCGCGCGTTGGGCGAGCGGGGCGTCGCGGTCGAGATCCTCGACGGCGACGAGGTGCGCGAGAACCTCTCGAAGGGCTTGTCGTTCTCCAAGGAGGATCGCGACGTCAACGTGCGCCGCATCGCCTTCGTGGCGAACCTGCTCGCCAAGCACGGCGTGGTGGCGATCACCGCGGCCATCTCGCCCTACCGCGCGATCCGCGACGAGGCGCGCGCCAAGGCGCGTGCGCCGTTCGTGGAGGTCTTCGTCGACGCGCCCCTGGCCGTCGTCGAGGCGCGCGACGTCAAGGGGCTCTACAAGAAGGCGCGAGCAGGCGAGATCCCGGCCTTCACGGGCGTGTCCGACCCCTACGAGCCGCCATTCGCGCCCGAGGTGGTGGTCAAGACCGGCGAGGAGTCGATCGAGCAGTCGGCCGCCAAGGTGCTGGCGCACCTCGCCGCCATCGGCGTCATCGCCTGACCGCGCGTCGCTGTCAGGAAAACTTGACGATGTCCGTCAGTCGCCGGCTGCTTCGTCGCGGCGGATGAAGTCGGCCGGCGAGGGGCTCGAGGACGAGGCCGTCGTCGTGCGCGTCGTCGTCGGCGTCCCGCCCGAGAGGCGCGCGCGCCACAGGCCGCGCAGGTCCGCCAGCTCGAGGCGCGCGTCGGCCGGCACCAGCAACGAGCCGCGCACGCCGCCGTCGATGCGCAGGCGCAGCGCGGCGCCGGCGAGCTCCCTGGGCAGGTCGAGCACGAGCCCGCGCTCCGCCGGCGCGATGGGATCGGCGAAGGCCTCCAGCGCCGGGCCGAGCTGCAATCCGGTGCTGGCGCGCCCGCCGCAGGTGGTCCACCCGAGCAGCGCTCCGCGCTCGAGCAAGTGCCGCGGCGCGCACCAACGACCAGTCCCGTCGCCACGCACGCGCCCCGCGACGCCGATCGACGCGACGAGGCCCAGCCGGCCGGCCGCATGCGCGTCGAGGTCGTAGTCCTCGGCGCTCTTCTTCCAACGGTCCAGGGCGCGCCACGCGAGATGGTCGGGGCCATCGCATCCAGGTTGGCCGGCGAGCAGGTCGCAGGTGGGTCGCCCGAGCACGAGCCGCGCGACGCGCAGCCTGCCGACCGGAAGATCCACGATGGCGTGCTTGCCGCGTTGGCGCACGCCGTCGAGGTAGGGGACCACGATGTGGCGTCCGCTTGGCAGTTGGCTGAGCCAATGCTTGTCGCCGCGCGCGAGGCGCAACGGCTCGAAGGTCCACCAAGGCACGGCGAGTTGGGCTTCGCTCGGGCCGCCCCTGGCGACCGAAGGCACGACGACGACGACGAGTTCTGCGTCGCCAAAGTCGCCTTCCACCGATACCTCGACATGCGCGCCGGGCACGAGCTCGACCACCTTGTCGAGTTGCGTCGACGACTCGCGCTCGACCTGCAAGGCGAAGCCTTGGCGCGCGTACTCGCCGTGGCTCGCCTCGCACCACGCCGTCCCGAGCGCCGCCTGCTCGAGGCGCGCGCGTCCGTCGGCGTCGGTGGCCAGTTCGCGTCCGTCGAGGCGCAGTTGCACGCCTTCGACGGGGTTCTTCAAGTGGTCGAGCACGCGCACGATCGCCGTGCCGGTGGTCCCGAAGTCGACTTCCAGGTGCTCGGGGACCGGGCCTGAGCTCGAAAGCTCGACCATGCGCTCGGCGACGTGTAGTCCGGCCTCCACGCGCACGACGACGCGACCGGGGTTGAGGTCGTGGACCTCGAAGGACCCGTCGTCGCCGATCGCGATGCGGCGTCCGGCGTCCACGCCCGAGCGCAGCGTCAAGGTGGCGCGCGCGCCAAGCGCCACGACTCGGCCGGAGAGCCTGCAGTTCGCCGAGGCGTCGAACTCGGGCGGCGGGCCGGCTGGCGGTGGCGACGCCGCGGCGCCGTCGAGCCCCACGCTCGTCAGCGCCAGTTCCCATTCGCAGTCCTTTGGCGCGGGCGCGGCGCCGCGCGTGCGCGCGTTGGCGGCCAAGTCCTCGTCGCGCGGCGCCGCGAATCCGCCACCGTCCGGCAAGGCGGTCGACTCGTCGCTCGGCGGCGCATCCGCGACGAAGACCGGCGCGCTCGTGCGTTGCTCGGCGACGCGCGGCCACGCCAGCCACGCGAGCGCTCCCAGCACCGGCAACAGCAAGCCCAGCAAGCGATGCGGTTTCATGGTCGTGGGTCCATCGCGATCGAGGCGCGCGCGGCACGCGCGGAGTTCAGCCGCCGGAGCGGCGTTCGACCAGCCTCAACCGGCGCAGCACCGCTTCGGACAGTCGGCGCGGATCGATCAGCACGGGCGTCACGCCCCAAGTGTCCAGGCGATCGTCGCCGTAGACGAGCGTGCCCGCGTGCTGGTTCTTGTCGCGGTCGACCTCCGGATCGGGATCCCACAGGCCCAGGCTCTTCCTGATGGCGGTGATGTCCTCCTCGCGACCGGTGCAGTAGATCCAATCAGGCTTGTTCGGCTCCTCGACGATGCCGTGGCGCTCGCGCATCTCGCGCAAGGCTTCGGGCGTGTCGTTCTCGGGGTCGATGCTGATGGAGACCATCAGCACGTCCTTGCCGACTCGTTGGGCGATCTGGTCGCGAACCTGCACGAGGTTCGCCGTGTTCTTGGGTCAAATGCCCGTGCAACTGGTGTACATGAAGTTCAGCAGCACGGCCCGGTCGCGGACCAGGTCGGTGCGGAACTTCACGATTCGTTCGTCGTGAGTGGTCAGTTCGACGTCGGCGAAGCGATCGGCGCGGCGCTCGCCGGCCGGCATGGGCGTCACCAGCGTGGCGCGCGTGCTTTCGTCGAGCACCAAGGGCGACACGGAGGCTTGTCCGACGCCTTCGATCGGCTCCGCGGACTTGGGTGTCGCGCAGGCGGCGAAGAAGAAGAGCAGCGCGGAGGTGGAGAGGAGCTTCGTGTGGCGCATGATGGTGCTCGGGGTCGTCGAGGAGGAATGTCGACCCTCCCCGCTCGTGAACCATAGCCCATCGGGCATGGAATGGGCCCGCGCGATGGCCGCCTTGGTCGCCCGGCCGGAAGTTCGTTCCAGTCGCGCGCCAAGGCAGCCGCCAAACCGCTCGTCAGGGGAAGAACGCGCCGATCGGCGTCGGTTCGGGCGCGGGGGTCGAGCGCGGATCGAAGGCCAGCATCATGCGCATGTCCTCGTGCTCCACCGCGTGACAGTGGAACACGAACGGACCCTGGAAGGTGCGGAAGCGGATCTTCGTCTCGACCACGTCGTTGGGGCCGAGGATGGAGATGTCGTTCTTGAAGCGTTCCCAGCTGCGTGGCGCCTGTCCGTTGTGGCGCACGATCTGGTGGTGCTCGAGGTGCACGTGCACCGGATGCCACCAACCGCCCCCGCCGTTCTCGAAGATCCAGCGCTCGGCCGTGCCCAGGAGCGGCGTGGCCTCCGCCTGCATCTCGTCGAAGAACTTGTCGTTGATCTTCCACGCGCCGTTCCCGCGATGGAAGCGGAAGCGGCGCGTGGCGACGACCTCGGAGTCGGCGATCTCGCGGTAGGGACGCAGCGGCGTGCCGACCACGATGGTGACGTCGTTCTGCACCGGCGGACCAACGACATCGAAGCGCAGCAGCGGCACGGGCGAGTCGAGCAGCTTGGGCCGCGCCCAGTCGCCATCCGGCCCCCGTCCGCTGTCCTGTTCGAGGTGGTTGCGCAGGAACACCGTGTTGGGGGCGTTGCGGAAGTCGATGATCACGTCGGCGCGCTTGCCGGGCGACAAGAGGATCTCGCTGGCGGCCTGCGCGGCAGGCAACAACACGCCATCGTTGCCGATGCGCACCATCGTGCCCGCCGACAACCGCAGCAAGTAGTAGCGCGCGTTGGCGCCGTCGAGGAAGCGGAAGCGGTACTTGCGGCGTTCGACGCGCAACCGCGGTTGCGCGATGCCGTTGACGGTCTCGATGTCGCCCAGGTACCCGTCGTGGTCGAGCGGATCGAAGTAGATCGTGCCGTCCGACCTGAAGCGCCGGTCCGCGAAGCACAGCGGAATGTCCTGTTCCGAAGCCGGCAGGACGCGGTCCGCGATCCTCTGCGCTTCGAGCTCGTCGCACGCGAGGTAGAAGCCCGCCAAGCCCATGATCACGTTGTGCGCCGCGATGTCCATCGCGTGGTCGTGGTACCAGTTGGTCGACGAGCAATCGCCGATGTCCACGCTGCCATCCGGCAAGGTGGGCGCGTAGTTCGGGTAGTAGTAGTCGCGCGCCTCGCCCGGCTCGACGTAGAAGTTCGGGTAGCCGTCGGCGTGGGCCGGCGTGTGGCCACCGTGCATGTGGACGCTGGTCGGATGGTGCAGGCTGTTCTTGAAGCGCACCACGAACGGTTCGCCCAGCTTGCAGCGAAAGGTCGGGCCGGGGAACAGGCCGTCGTAGCCCCAGATGGGCGTTTGCACGCCAGGGATGATCTCGGCGATGCCCTCGCGCTGGTCGATCTCGTACAGGCACAAGGGATGGCGCTGCCAGTGCGAGGGTCGCGTGCTGAACTCTGGCGCGATGCCGTGCCGGCAGTCCCCCGGAGTGAACGGCAGCCCGCTGGGCGGCAACACTCCGGCGATGCGCGTCAGCGGTTGCTTGACGGCCGGCAGCGGCAGGTCGCGCGTGAACGGGGTGAAGGTGAAGGGGGAAGGCGGGCCCTCGTCGAGGGGGCGTGGGGCAAGGGACGCCGCGGGCACGACCTTGGACAGTCCGAGCAGCGAGCCCAGACCCAAGGCCATGCTCACGCTGCGCCGCGTAGGCATGTGATGTTGCATTTGGGGAGGTGGAGACGAGTGGCCGTCCCATTCATGGGAAGAAGGGCCGGCGGGGAAATCCGTCGATGGGATGGCGGATCGCTTAGCACCCTAACCAAAGCGCAATTCTCGGCGTGCCCCAAAGTGCAAGGGATGGGCAAGTCTTTCCCAAGACCGCCTGCACGGACAGTCAAGCAAGCCCGCGCGCGCTCGGACGGTGGCCAACAATGACGCAAAGCGAGGCGGGGCCGTCCTCCCCGGTCAGGGAGGACGGCCCCGCATGGGACCGGACGCGAGCGGCTCGCGGACCCCTCAGGGGTAGTACGCCTGGATCGGCTGCGGCGCCTGCGTCGGCGAGACGCGCGGGTCGAAGACGAACATCATGCGCATGTCCTCGTGCTCCAGGTTGTGGCAGTGGAACACGAACGGTCCGGTGAAGGTGCGGAAGCGCATGTGGATCTCGGCTGTGTCATTGGGGCCGAGGATGGCCACGTCGTTCTTGTGGCGTTGGACGGGCGGGGGCAGCTGTCCGTTGAAGCGCACGATGCGGTGGGACTCCAAGTGGATGTGGATCGGGTGCCACCAGCCGCCGCCGCCGTTCTTCAAGATCCACTTCTCGGCGGTGCCCAAGGTGGGCGTGGCGTCCGCGCGGAACTCGTCGAAGAACTTGCCGTTGATCATCCACGCGCCGTTGGAGCGGTGGAAGAGGAACTCGCGCGTGGCGACGACGTCGGAAGCAGGGATGGGGAGGCTCGGACGCAACGCCGTGCCGGGGGCCACGGTCGCGTCGTTGTCGACCGGCGCGCCCTCGACGATGAACTTGATCAGCGGCTGGCCGGGGTTGAGGCGTTGAGGGTTGGCGGAGGTGCCATGCGGCCCGCGACCGCTGTCCTGGCGCAGGACATTGACCAAGTACACCTCGTTGGGCGCGTTGCGGAAGTCGACGATGACATCGGCGCGCTTGGCGGGGCTGAGCATCAGCTCGTTCGTCTCGACGGCCTGCGGCAGCAACCAGCTGTCGTTGCCGATCTGCGTGAAGTTGCCGGAGGTGAGCTTGAGCAGGTAGAAGCGCGCGTTGGCGCCGTCGAGGAAGCGCAGGCGGTACTTGCGGCGCTGGACGCGGATGAAGGGTTGGGCCACGCCGTTGGCGCATTGGATGTCGCCGAGGTACCCGTTGTGGTCGAGCGGATCGAAGAAGATCGTGCCGTCGGAGCGCAAGCGGCGGTCTTGCAGCACGATCGGGATGTCCTGCGCGTCCGAAGGCAGGACATTGTCGGCGACGAGCTGTTCCTCGAGGTCGTCGGTGAACAGATGGAACCCCGACAGTCCCATGATGCAGTTCTCGGCCGTCAGGTCCATGCCGTGGTCGTGGTACCACATCGTGGAGGGCGACTCGCTGTAGTCGAACTCGCCGCTGCCGTCGGCTTTGCGCGGCACGATGTTCGGGTAGTAGTAGTCGCGTTGCTGGCCGGGCGAGACGTAGAAGTTCGGATAGCCGTCGCCGTGCGCGGGCGTGTGGCCGCCGTGCAGGTGCACGCTCGTCTCGTGGGGGATGTTGTTGCCGACGCGCACGACCATCGGTTGGCCGATGCGGGCGCGGAACGTCGGACCAGGATAGAGGCCGTCGTAGCCCCAGATCGGCGTCTGCACGCCCGGCAGGATCTCGGCGAAGCCGGGACGCTGGTCGAGCTCGTACAGATGCAGCGGACCGCGCTGCCAGTCGCTGGGATGGTTGAAGTACTCGGGCGCGATGCCGTGGTGCACGTTGCCCGGTTGCCACGGGAAGTTCGCGGCCGCGGGCGAGCTCGGATCGATGATGGCCACGGGAGCCTTCGTGCCCGGACGGGGCATCTCGCGCGTGAACGGCACGAAGTTGAACGGGGACGAGGGCAGAGAGACGCCGTTGCCGTCGACGCCGCCACCGGGACCGCCACCGTTGCCGCGGCAGGCGCCGCCCTGTTGACGCGCGCTGGCGGCGCCGGCCAAGCCGAACATGGCGCCGGCGCCGGCGAGGAGGTTGAAGCCGCGGCGCGAGAGGCCGGCTTCGTCGTTGCGGGACTTGCTCATGGGAGTGGGAGTTGAGACGAGGGGAGTCGGGGAGGGACGGGATGGGGTGCGGGGGAAGTGGGTGGACTTCCCGGACATGCGAACTCTCCCCCGGGGGCAAGGACCGCGGGGGACGGAATGTTGTCAAATTTCTTGGACAGCGACGGGCGTGGAAAGGCGTTCCAAGCCAGGTCGCGACGGCTGTCGCGAACCCGGACGGAAGGTGGGAAGCGAATGCGCGCAACGCCATTCGTTCCACTCGTCCGAATGCGTAGGAACGGCGGAAAAAGCAGGTGGCCGCCATCCTCGCGCGAGGATGGCGGCCACCGCCGTCTTGGATCTTGCGTACCTCAGGAACCGACCACCGGGTGCGCGCCGATGTCGATGCGCGAACCATCGGGATCGTTCTCGGACGGATCGCCGCCGTCGATCATCGGCGAGCCGGAGCGCGGACCGTGCTGGCCGCCCGCGGCGTCGAGGAACAGCGGATCCACCTGCAGGTAGCCCGCGGCCGCGAAGCCGTTCCAGTCGACGATCGAGTGCTCGACCACGCCTGGCAGGAGGTGCGACACGTTGGTGCCCAGCGCGTTGAGCGTGCCATCGCCCCAGATCACGGAGTTGTGGATCCACGCGTTGTTGGAGTTCATGAAGTACAGCTGCAAGCCGCTGTTCGTCGCGATCGTCGTGCTGCCGAAGTCGAGCACGCCGCCGTCGATGTACATGCCGCCCGCGCCGTTCTGCGCCGTGTTGTTGGTCACCTTGGCGCCGCGGAAGCTCATCACCACCGAGTTCTCGGCGTGGATGCCGCCGCCCGTCTGGTTCGACGAGTTGTGCATCACGCGCACGTTGACGAAGTTGGTCGAGCCGCCGTTCAGGAACAAGCCGCCGCCGAACTGCCCGGCCTGGTTGTGGTCCAGCGCCGTGTTGTCGACCACCAAGGTCGCCGTGTTCATGGCGTGCACGCCGCCGCCCTTGTTGCCGGCGATGTTGTTGCGCACCCACGACAGTTCCAGGTCGGCGCGGCCGCCGTTGATGTACAAGCCGCCGCCATCCTGCAACGCGGTGTTGCCGTCGATGGTCGCGTCCTGGAAGGCGACCTTCGAGCTGTTGCGCACGTGCACGCCGGCGCCGTTCTGGGCCAGGTTCTGGCCGATGTAGCATGCGTCGATCACCACGTCGGAGCTGTCGGTGACCAGCACCCCGCCCGCGACGGCGTTCTGGCCGCCGCCGTTGACGATGCGCAGGCCCACCAACCGCGTGCCGCGGGTATGGCGCCCCGAGACCGTGATGGTCGGACCGTTCAGGCCGCCGTCGATGGTGGCGCCGGCGTACGAACGCAGGATCACGTTCTTCTTCTGGATGAGGAGGTTCTCCCGGTACGTGCCCCAGCCCACTTCGATCAAGGCTCCGGCGTCAGCGCACGCCAACGCCTCGGCGATGGTGTCGTACGGATTGGCGTAGCTGCCGTTCTCGAAGTTGGGGTTGGCCGTGTTCTGGTCGACGTAGACCACCTTCACCATGTGCGTCGAGTCCTGCACCGAGTAGTGCACATCCTCGACGGGCAGGCCGTTGTAGCGCGGGTCGGCCGAGCTCGTGGCCGAAGTGACGACCGTCGCGACGGCCAGGCCGTCGTGGATGTCGTCCTGCAAGCCGTTGACGCGGATCTCCTGCGGGTGGAACCAGTCCTGCGTCGTGAAGACCAACTGCGACGGTTCGACGCTCATCTGGTTGGGCGACGAGCTCGAGAGGTCGATCACCACGTCCGCCGTCGGGCGGGTGCTGAGCGACACACGCACATGGCGGTTGCTGTCGAAGGGCAGCGCGTATTGGCCGCAACCCTCGTGGCCCGCTTCGAAGATCGTGTTGCCGCAGTGCACGAGCACCTCGACGCCGCCTTCGATGCGATCCTGGAACTCCGGCATGGTCGTGGACCCGCCGGCCGCGCCCGTGGCGGGGAGCTCGGTGATGCGGGCCACCGCTTCGCCCTGGCCGTTGTCGACCAGCACCATCTCGTTGCCGAGATAGCCATCCTTGAGCGGCAGCGACGGGTGGCTGAAGACACCGGAGGAGTTGGCTACGCGCGGGTCGGTCAACGCCTCGCGCAGGAACGCCGCCAAAGCGGCCTGCTTCTCAGGGCTGTTCCTGAGCGTGCCCACGCCATCGACGTCGGCGTCGAGATCAGCTTCGTTGACCTCGGCAAAGTCGGCGCCGCGAGCGTAGAACAGAATCACTTGCTCGAGCGTCGAGGCGCCGCCGTGGTGGAAGTACGGACCCGTGAGCGCGATGTTGCGCAGCGAGGGCGTCTTGAACGTGCCGTTCACCTGCAGCCTGTCGCCGGGCCCGATGGGCGGATTCGGCATCAGGTGCGCCACGGTGGGATCGCCGCTCTTGAGGCGTTCGACGATCGAGGTCGGTCCGACGGCGCCATGCGTGCCGTTGCCGAGGTCTTCGAAGGTCGGGCGCGCGCCGAGGTTGTAGAAGCCGCGATCGTAGACACCGACCGATTGGGGCGAGCCCATCGTCAAGAGCGCCACGACGACTCCATCGAGCCGCACCTCATAGTCGCCCGCCGGGAGGCTGGGATCAGGACCCCATTGCATGCCGACTTCGAGCGTCACGTTGCACAAGCCGCTCGGCAAGGGCACTTCATTGACCTCGACCTCGACGGTGGCCGCGAACAGGGGTTCGAGGCCGGAACCGGCGGGCGGTACCGGAGCCACCGGGCCCGCCGCCAAGTCGACGGCTTGCTCGAAGATCTCGCAGGCGCCGGGCGTACCCGGAACATCGCCGCGAGCGACCAAGTTGCCCTGCAGCGTGCGGATCTCGATGCGCTTGCCGCGCGGATCGGAGGCGAGGATCGTCTGCGTCGGATCGGGGAAGGTCGTCAACACGACCTCGCCCTCTGCCAACGAGTCGGTCACCGCCATGCGTTCGGTCCAACCGTCCTTCGCGTACTGCGACCAGGTCACACCGGCGAACTCCGGCGCTGTGTGGCAGGCGTTGCAGGCTGCGCCGCCGCTCATGTAGATGTTCAAGCCTTCCCTCTGCTGGTCGGTCAGTGCGTTCTGGTCGCCGGCCGCGTAGCGGTCCCACGGCGTCTGGTCGCTCACCAAGGTCGACTCGTAGCACATGATCGCGAGGCCCCAGAACAACGAGAAGTTGTTCTCGATCTGCGTGTAGCCAGCGAAACGGCCCTTGCCCGTGTGCCACTGGTCGTGGAAGGCGGCGCGCACCATGTCGGCGTAGGTCAAGGACGCCAGCAGGCCGCGATTGGGGAAGTCGGACAGCGCGCCCAAGTGGAAGTCGGTCGAGTCGACGACTTGATCCTTCAACGGTTGCATCGGGAGCATCTTGCGCCCGAGGTCCATGAAGGCCTTGCCGGAGTAGCTCATCTCGACGTCTGACAGAGCCGGGCCGACCGCCTGGCTGGCGAGCGACGCGGGCTGGATGGCGACCGAGACCGGCTGGACGCTGCCATCGGCCATGCGCTTCAGCACGCGCGCCGCAGTGTCGCGCGCGCCGAGATGGTTGACGCCGTTGAACACGCTGTCGGCGCGGCCATCCCAGAACGTGCGCACATGGAAGATGGCGTTGTAGGTCGAGGGCGCGTTGCGTCCGGTGACGCGGCCGACATTCACGCCATGCATGGCGAAGGGGATGTCGTTGGCGACGACGACGCCTTGCTCTTGCGCAACGCCGGGCGTGACGCCGGTGAAGGTGCGGCCTTGGATGCCCGACGAGCCGTACCGGTCGTTGCTGTCGCGCACGATTTCGGAATCATGATCGTTGGGGTCGGAGCGCTGCGTAAAGGGGAAGTCGCGTCCCTTGACGGTGTAGTTGACACCACCGCCACCCGAGCCCAGCTGGCCGAAGGTGTTGTCGAAGCCTGGATGGAGCTGCGACATCGTCCGGTTGTCGGCTCCGGCGTTCCAGTGGCACGAAGCGCAGGCCGTGGCACCGTCGGAGCCGGCTTGGATGTCCCAGAAGAGCGCCTTGCCGAGACGCACCGCGGCGTCGAAGTCGCGCACGTACTCGGTCATCAGGTTCGCCGGCAGGGGAATGGGCAGGCTGGAGAGCGGCGGCGCGGGCGTCGCGTCCTCGAAGCCGCCGGCGACTTCGCCGTTGATGTCCGTGTTGCGCTTGGCGTTGCCGCCTTGCGCGTCGGCGTCGGGTAGCAAGAAGGCCGAAGCGGCCACGATGCCCAGGATCGTCGGGACGAAGCGGCTCGACGCGGGGGTGATGGATCGGGAGTGCATAGTGGGGAGGGACGAGTGGTAGACGAGAGCGTTCCGCGGGTTGCGGATCGCCTAGCGCGCGCCACGGGGAGTGGCGTGCGACGGACGGGATGGGAACGGACTCCCGCCGAGCGGGAATTCCACTCGAAAGCTACTGCCTGCGTTGGCTGCCGAGCGCGCGAAACAAGCCTCGAAATCCAAGCGAAATTGCTTCCAAGTCGAAGTGGGAAGTTGCTTCGAGATCGTCGTCCAAGATCAGGACGCGCAAGAAGACTTGACAGCTCCGAGCACCGGGACGAGCGTGGCGGATCCGACCACGAACATGCTCGCCAAGGACACGCGAACGCGTGGCGCGCAGGGATGCGACTCCGGGGAGGCGCGCGTCGCCGAACGGCTGGCCGCCGATGGCGAAAGGTGGTCGCGGGCGCGCGCGGCGCGCTGCGCGCTCAGGGCTGGATCACGAAGCGCAAGCCGTCCGACAGCGAGATGTTGTTCGGCAGCGGCAAGCCGTTGTCGCGGCCGTACCACTGGGCGTGCACGACGGTGCCGGGGAACAGCAGCGCGGGCGCTGGTTGCGGCCCCACTTGGCCGGCGAGGAAGGCGTTGAAGTCGAGCCGCAGCAGTCCGCTGCAGTCGTTCTGCGAGGCGTGGTTGCCGCCCGACATCATCGTCGGACCGCGATAGATGGTCGACTTGACGCACAACGTGCCGCCGAAGAACGGGCGCGCATCCGCGCCGGCGACCGAATAGACGAGTCGCCCGAGCTTCTGGTTGCGCCAGGCTTGGCCTTCGATCACGAAGCCGGAACCGGCCGAGAGGCTGGGCGTGCCGCTCCAGGCCATGCGCGGCACGCAACCGGCCGAGCTCAGCTTGCCCTCGCAGTAGGTCGTGGTCTGCTGGCCGAGGTCGGCCATCCAGTCGATGCGGAACACGTCCGAGCAGCCGTTGGTGTCGTCCGGCACGAGGTTGCCCGCGTCCGACTCGTAGACCACCCAGCGGCCCGATGCGCCGATGCGCGGCGCGCGGGCGTGGTTGCCGCTCTCGGTCATGTGGCGGCCGCGGCTGACGCGCGAGACGGCGTCGGTCTGCATGTCGCGCACGAACACATCCGCGAAGTTGTTCGTGTCGCCGGACACTAGGTTCCACGACTCGGAGACGAAGCTCACGTGCCGGCCGTCGGCCGACCAGCACGGCTCCCACGAGCGCATCTGGCCTTCCGCGCCGCTGGTGGAGACCGAGATGCGGCGCGTGATTTGGAACTGCAGATCGCGCATGTAGATGTCCGTCTGGTGGTTGTTGTCGGTCGAGATGAACGTGCTGGCGTTGCTCTCGAAGGCGACATGGCGGCCATCGGGGGACAAGGTGGGTCGCGTCGAGGAGCCGTTGCCTTCCGTGACGGTGCCGCCGAGACTGGCGCGCCACAGCTGGTTGCCGGCGAGGTCGCGCACGAACACGTCCGCGTGGTTGTTCGTGTCCCAGAACACCATGTTGGTGGCTTCGGTGTCGAAGGCCACGCGTCGACCGTCGGCCGAGACCGCCGGGTTCCTGCAGTCGCGGTTGGCGTTCTGCGCCAGGTGCGTCAGGCTGCACAGGCGCACCGCGCCCGTGCCGCGCGTCCACGCGTAGATGTCCAGCGAGCTGTTCGCGTCGGCCGGGTCGAGGTTCGTCGCGCGGCTCTCGTAAACGACGACCGAACCGTCCGCGCTGATGCGCGCATTGGCGCTGTCGCCATTGGCCTGGCCGCCGTCGCCGCGCACGCTGATGCGTTGGAGCGCGTCCGTGGCGCGATCCCACAGGAAGATGTCCTGCGCGTTGTTGCCGTCGCCGGGCACCAGGTTCGTGGCCTGCGACTCGAAGACGACATACCGCCCGTCGGCGGAGATCGAGGGACGACGCGAGTCGCCGTTGGCGGCTCCCGTGGGCGTGGGCGCGGAGATGCGCCGCGTGTCCCCGAGCACGAAGTCGCGCACGAAGATGTCGATTTGCGGTTGGAGGTCCCACGCGTCGAGGTTGGTCGCCGTGCTCTCGTAGACGGCGTAGCGGCCATCGCCGGAGATGTCCCCGGCGCGCGAGGACGAGTTGCCTTGCGTCTCGACGGGGTTGACGCTGGCGCGTTCGTTGAAGACGACGAACGCACTGCTCGATTGCGCGACCCCCAGGCCGCACACGAGCTGCACCATCAACAAGCACGCCAGCACCAAGGACGGGGGTCCTCGGTGCCTCGCCCCCTCGACGGGGTCGCGCGCGGCTCCCGATTTGGTCGGTCGCCGCGGGTGTTTGGGTCTGTCGAGCATGGAAAGCGTCGGCGGAGAGCCTCCCGAGGTCGTCACCTCGGAGGGATCTCCGCCTGAAAGCTACCCCGGTGTCCGCCGCCGGGCGTCGGCGCCGGGAGATTCCCGGCGATTCCGGGGGGGGTGGAAGTTCTTTCCACCCCGCCCAGGTCCTCAGCGCCGCTTGGCGCTGCTGCGCACCACGCGCTCGGGCAGGAGGCCCGAGTACATCGCGTCGGCGCGCTCGTAGTCGCCTAGTTCGTGCAGGGTGTCCGCCAGTTGCAGGCGGATCTGCTTGTCCTGGGGCGCCAGAGGCAGCGCGGCCTCGAGTTGGAGCGCGGCACCGCGCGAGTCGCCCACGCGACGCAGCGCGCCGGCGAGCTTCACGAGGAACTGCGGATCGTTGGCCCCGGCTTCCTTGGCGCGCGCGGCGAGCGAGCGCACGGTGTGGGCGTGACGGGCATGCAGCAGGTCGGACCCGTTGGCCGAGTCGAGGAAGCCCTCGACCACGCGGGCGTCGCCGCAGCCCTCGTCCAGCAGCTGCTGGAATCCGTCGAGCGCTCCGTCCTTGTCGCCGGACCACAGGCGGGCCAACGCGACCTTCGTGCGCAGCTCGACATCCTTGGGTGATTGCTCGAGCAGCTTCTCCCAGGCCGCGATGGCCGCGGGCCACTGGCGGCGCCAACCGAGGATCTCGGGCAGCAACCGACGCGCGTCGGCGCGTTCCGGCGACGATTCGAGCAGTTCGCGGCAGGCCTTCTCGGCCTTGGCGAAGTCCTCGCGGGCGCAGTGGATGCGCACGATCTCCATGCGCGTGTCGGCGTCGAGCGGCAGGCCGTCGAGCTGCGCCACGGCCTCGTCGTAGCGACCGAGCCCGGCCAGCAGGCCGGCGTACTCGCGTCGCAACGCGGCGCGCTCCGGGTGGGCCGCCACCAGGCGCGCATAGCGCTCGGCGGCCTCGAAGCGCAGATCCGCCTCGACCAGGTTGTGGACGAACAGGAGTTCGGCCTCCAGGCGCTTGGCGGAATCCGCTCCCACGCGGTCGAGCAGCTGGAACAGCCGCGCGCTTTCGGCACGCGCCGCTTCGTGCTCGCCGTTCTTGGCGAGCGCGAAGGCCAGCGCCATGGACATGTCGGCGTCCTCGGGCGACAGCTCGACCAGCTTGCGCGTGGCCTTGGCCATCTCCGGCCAGCGCTGGGCGCGCTCGAGGCTGTCCTTCAGCAGCACCAGGCGGAACTTGTCCGGCGTGGGCGACTCCATCGTCTCGCGGTAGATGCGCGTGAGTTCCTCGCCATCCGACTTGGCCAGCGTCTGCTTGAGGTGCTCGCGCAGCGTCAGCTCGTCGGAGTAGGTGGCTTGGAAGACACCGTAGAAGATCGGCGCCAGCGCCAAGGCCACGAAGGCGGCCGAGAAGGCCGGCGCCACCAGCGGACGCTCGCGCAAGCGACGTTCCGGGAGCATGGCGGGCGTCAGCGCCCCGCGTTCGCGGTCGGAGAGCAGCGACTGGACGATGCTGCGGCCCGTGCCATCGAACTTGGCGAAGTGCAAGGCGCACTCCCACAGGTCGGCGCCCTTCTGCTCGAGCTTCTCGCTGCGCAGCACCTTGGCGCGTCCGCGCACGAGGCCGAGCGGCGTGGGCAGCTCGAACTCGAACTCGTCGACGCCGGTGGGGTCCTCGTGCAGGATGCAGCGCAGGCCGCCCGTGCACAGGTCGTGCGACGTCGTGTGCCAGGTGCGCGACGAGCCGTCGGTCGCCGACAGGATGACGGGCAGGTTGAACTCGGGACGGTCAGTCTCGCGCTTGGAGCGTTCGGCCGACGAGGGACCGGAGCCCTTCTTGCGCTCGGCTTGCTCGAAGCGCGCGAACCACAGCGGCACGGCGTACTCCATCGCCACGCGGTGCACCGCGTCGCGCGTGGCGTCGTCGGCCTCGCTGAACTCGAGGCCGTGGCGGAAGCACTGCGGGCCCTTGCCGTCGGCGTAGCCGACGCGACGCTCGCTCGAGCGCACCTTGCAGCGTGCCTCGATCGGATTGCCGAAGGCCATGAGGCGCACGACGGCTTCGCCGGCGGCGGGCAGCGGCGCGTAGGCGACGAGTCCGAGGCCTTGCTCGTTCAGGTCGGTGGTCACGCCCCAGCCCGAGCGCGTGGCCCCGTCCTCTTCGACGCACTCCCAACGCGCCGGCAGGCCGATCAGGTGGCGGTACGAGAAGCGGCGGCTGGCCGGCGTCATGGCGCGACGCACGTAGTCCAGCGCGAGCTTGGCGTGGTACAGCACGAGGCCGCTCGAGATGCCGAGGCCCAGCCAGTCGATCGAGTCCTTGAAGAAGACCTGCATCGACCAGCCCCAAGCCAGGGCCACGGCGCTCAAGCCGATCAGGAAGCACTGCGGACCGACCAGCGGCAACATGCTCGCCTTCTGGCTGCCGCGCTTGTTGGTCACGACGAACTTCGACTTCTTGCGGCCGAAGGCCGCGCGCCAGGTGCTGCGCGCCTGCGTCCAGAAGCTCGCCATGTTGAAGAACTCGACGTGGCCCATCGAGGCTTGGCCATCCGTGGCTTTTCGCATCGTGAACACGATGGAGAACATGTACGCCACGAAGATGGCGCCCATCGTCCAAGTGAACTCGCGCACGGGCGGGATGCCGGTGAACAGCATCAGGATCGGCGTCAGGTAGATCGCCATCTTGGGGATGCCGCCGGCCCAGTGGATGATCGAGGCGAGGTACGACAGGCGCTGCGACAGCGACAGGCCCTTCATCGCCAACGGATTGTCGTAGGCGAGGATCGACAAGTTGCCTTCGCCCCAGCGCAGGCGCTGGGTATGGAAGGTCGTCACGTCGGAGGCGCCCTGGCCAGCGATCATGCGCTCGGACACGTAGGTCGACTTCCAGCCGCGCGAAGCGATCTTCATGCCCGTGTGCATGTCCTCGGTGATCGTCTGCACCGCGATGTAGCCGACCTCCTTGAGCGCCTCGCGGCGGAACATGGCCGCCGATCCGGCGAAGATGACCGAGTTGCTGCAGATCTTGCCGGGCTGCAGGACGCGGTAGAAGAGCTGTCCTTCGTCCCAGAAGCTGCCCTTGTCGTAGTCGACGACGCCCTGGAAGGTGTCGAAGTTGTAGAAGGCGTGCGGCGTCTGGACCATCGCCAGATCCTCGTCGCGGAAGTACCCGATCAGCCGCTTGATGAAGTGGCGCGCCGGCACGTGGTCCGCGTCGAAGATGATCACGAACTCGCCATCGGTCTGCTCGAGGGCGTTGTTCATGTTGCCCGCCTTGGCGTGCAAGTTGTTGTCGCGGGCGATGTAGATGACGCCCAGCTCGTCGGCCAGCGCCTTGACCTCGGGTCGGCGGCCGTCGTCGAGCACGTAGGTGCGGTGCGGGTACTCCATCGCCACGCACGCTTGCAGCGTGCCGCGCAGGAGCTGCACGTCCTCGTTGTAGGTGGGCACGAACACGTCGACCGTGCGGCCTTCGAGCACGGGTTGCTCGGCGGGCTCTTCGACCTCCCAGACTTGCAGGAAGAACAACCCCAGCGACACGCAGCCCCAGACCTCGGCGAGGTACAGGAGCAGCGAGGCGAACACCGCGTAGGGGTTCTCGAGGTTGAGGGTGTAGAGCGCGCGGTAGACGAGGTACAGCACGCAGATCGCCAGGGTGGCGAGCATCAGCGGCTGGCGGAAATTGGACTTCATGGCGGTGGATCCCTGGTGACAGGCGTCACGCCCTTGGGCCCGCGTGTGGCGGACCGCTTCGGGGGGGTGAGGGGCGTGGGATGGGGTGGGCGTGTCGGATGTCGTTTGGGAGATCCCGTCCGGCGCGCGGCCACCATGGCCGGGCTGTCGGGTGCGGGAGGACGTTCACCGCTCCGTCGTCGACTTGGTCTTTCGACCAGGGCGGCAACGGAGGCGGAGTTCGGCCACGCAACTCTCCACCGTGGGGGTGTGCCGAGCCTGCGGGTCGTCCTCCTCGGTGGCGATTTGTCCACGCATTTCGGCTGAATTTCGGAAGTTGCTTCCGTGGTCGGTGGGGAAGCGGCGCTACGCGGAAAGAAGTTTGCATTGTGGGTGCGGGCAGCGGGGCGGCGCTCCTCAGGGCGTCTGGCCCAGTCGGATGGCACGCCTTGCAACGGAAGGAACTTCCAATTTTGGCGCCAATGTGAGGGCGCTCGGCTAAAGGCCGAGGGGGTCAGCCTCCGATCAGGGACACCGGCAGGAAGTCTGTCCCCGAAGCCGTCGCCCCACCGCGGCGGTCCAGCAACCATGCGTCCCTACCCGATGACCGAACGAACTGCACTCTGGCTCTCCAAGTGCGCTCTGGCATGCCTCGCCGTGCTGGCCCCCGCCTGCGCGCCCGACGAAGCCTCCCCGACCGATGCGACGACATGGAAGCCCGAGAACCCCGTCTCGGCCGATTTCTTCGTGCAGGCGCCGATCCAGGCGCCGCCGCCCATGGCGCACCCCGCTCCCGCGCCCGAGCCCGTGGCCAGCGCCACGACGGAAGTCGACGTAGAGCCGCGCGTGGGTCGCGTCAAGTCCCGCACGCCCCGTCCGCGCGTCGATCCATCTGCCAAGCTCGGCGGAGTGCCCTCCGCGTCCGCGCAGGTGGAGCGCGCTGGCGTGGAGCGCGGCGACGAGCTGCAGCGCGACATCCTGCTGCGGACCGCGCGCAACGCGTACAAGCTCGGACGCCTCGACGAGGCGCTCTCCCTGCACGAGAAGCTCTTGAAGATGCATCCCGGCGACCGCGAGTCGCTGGTCGAGTACGCCGGCCTGCTGGTCGAAGCCGATCGCCTCAAGGAAGCGCGCCTGCGCTACGAGGAGCTCGTGCGCCTGTCGCCCTCTGACCTCGACGCGCGTCGCAACCTGGCCGATGCGTACATCAACGGCGGCTACTACGCCGAGGCGGCCGAGCAGCTCGAGACGGTGGTGCGTCGCGACCCCGAGGACGTCGACAGCGCGGCGCTCTTGGCGCGCGTGCTGGCTTGGTCGCGCGACTATGTCGCCGCCGGCGAGATCTGGCGCATGCACCTGCAGACCTTGGACATGCGCGACGCGGAGAACCGCCGCCTCGCGGCGCCGGTGCTGCTCGACCTGCAACGGCCCAACGAAGCTCTTCCGCATCTGGAGATGCTGGTCAAGGACCACCCCGACGAGGTCGCGTGGGGCCTGTACCTCGTGCGGTGCCAAGCGCAACTCGGCGACAGCGAAGGCGCCGGCCGCACGGTGGCCGAGTTGGCCGAGGTCGAGCCCGAGAACACGACCACGCGCATCGAACTGGGCAACCAGATGGTGCTTTCGGGCCAGTACAAGCTCGCCATGGGCGTGTACGAGCAGGTGCTCGCGGTCGATCCCGACAACCAACGGGCGCGTCTTGGCACCGCTGAGATCGCGCTGGCTGGATATCAGCCGGCGCCGGCCAAGCGCGTGCTCGACGCGTTGCGCGGGGAGATGGACAAGGAGCGACCGTTCCAGAAGGCCAGCGCGCGCTACCACGGACTCGTGGGCGAACACGGCGCGGCCGCCGCGCAATGGGAGGATCTCCTGCGCGCCAAGGAGGACGACCACGACGCGCGCATCGCCTACGGCGAACTGCTGCGCCAAGCGGGCGAGCATGAGCGCGCCAAGAGCCAGTTCCAGAAAGTCGTGGGCGAAACACCGGCGGCCGTCGAGGCGCGCCTCGGCTTCGCGCGCGCCTTGTACGACCAAGGACTCCACGCGGATGGCGTCGCGGTGTGCCAAGCGCTGGTCAAGGAAGAGGACTACGCACCGGAGGTGCTGATCACCCTGTGCCGCGGCTTGCAGAAGCTCGGCAACGCCGAACAGGCGGAGCGCCTGTGCCGCAGCTGGTTGGCCAAGAACCCCGAGGACACCGGCGCGCGCATCCAGGTGCGCATCGCGCTGGGACGCGCCCTGCAGGCGCGCGAGCGGCCGCTCGAGGCCGTGCGCGAGTTCCAGGAGGCGATGAAGCACCCGAGCGGGCGCACGCCCGAGTGCGCGTACTGGCTGTCGCGCTGCCATGCCGAGATCGGCAGCAAGCAACGCGCGCAGACGGCCTTGCTGGCCGCGCCGACCAAGCAGATGGGCGACGATGTGCGCGCGTGGATCGAGTTGGGCGAGATCGCGCTCGGAGAGGGCGATTGGCAACGCGCCATCGCCGCGTTCGAGCACGTGCTGCGCTTCGAGCCGGAGAACCTCGCGGCGCGCGTGCGCCTCGGCGAGGCGCAGAACATCGCGTTGGCCCGCGGCGAGAAGGTCGATCCGCGGCGCACGCTGCAGCAAGTGATCGCGGCGAGCGAGCAAAACGCGCGCGCGCGCCTGGCCTTGGCGCGCACCTGCATCATCGAACGCGACTACGAGGCGGCCGGAACGCAGTACAAGTTTTTGATGGCGGCCGATGCATCGAGCTTCCTCGCGCGACGCGAATACGCGCGCACGTTGTATTGGAACCACGACTACGAGGCCGCGTCCAAGGCCTACGACAAGGTGGTGGACGCGGATCTCGCCGAGATCGCGCCCGTCGACCCGTTCGGCGACGCCAGCGCGACCAGCGCCTACAACGGCGGACTCGACTACGAAGCGGCGCTCGCCACGGCGCGCGCCATCGAGCTCGAGAAGGAGGCCAAGGAGCTCAAGGACTACCGAGCGCGGCAGGCCGAGGACCACTATCGCGAGCTGATCACGGCCGAGCCGGCGAACTTTGAGGCGCGCTTCGACCTAGCGCAGCTCTACCACGGCGCGGGCCAGACGCAGAAGGCCATCGGCGAGTACGAAGAGATCGTCCTGTTGTCGCCGCTGCACCGCGAGGCGCCCTTGGCCTTGGAGCATGCGCGCACCTTGACCAACCCGCGCGTGGTCGGCGGCATGTGGACCAGCGACGCTCGCGGCCGCGAAGGCCTGTACCAGATCGACTCGACCGAGCAGTTCCTGCTGTACCAACATCCGATCGGCGACGCCGACGAGTACCTCGGCGCCGGCTACGGCTGGCGGCGCTACGAGCCCAGCGGCGCGGAGCCGTTGCTCGGCAGCCTCTTCATCGGCGAAGGTCGCAAGAAGATCGGCGACCACACGGCGCTGTTCGCGCGCCTCGAGATGCCCACCTGGGACGAGGATGACCAGTTGGACTCCCGCCTGCTGTACCGGCTGGCGATGCAGCACGAGACCTATGGCGGATTGCGCATCTCGGCCGAGATCTTCGAGGAGAATGTGGCCGAGAACGCCGAGACGCTGCGCAACGACATCCACCGCACGGGCTTCCGCGCCGGACTGGCCTACAAGGCTTCCAAGCGCTTCGACTACGGCGGAAGCGCTCTGTTGGCGGAGTACTCGCAAGCGGAAGACTACGCGCAAGACACGGGCAACACGCGCTACGAGCTCAACGCCTTCGGATCGTACCTCGTGTCGTTCGCGCCCAAGCAGCTGCAGTTGCTCGCCAAGGCGGACTTCATCAGCTTCGACAGCGACAACGACGGCATCGTCGTACCCGTGGATCCGAACACCTGGTCGGGCACGCTGAACCACCCCTACTTCGCCCCGGGTGGCTACTCGGTCTACTCGGCGGTGGCCGAATGGAAGCACTGGCTCAACGAGGACTACTTCGTCGGCGCCAACGAGTTCTGGTACTCGATCGGCCTGCGGGCCGCCATCGACGAGGAATCCGAGATGTTCCAGGAGTTCTGGGTTGGCGCCCACTACGACTTCGCGGCGTGGGCCTCGATCGACCTGCGCACGCAAGCCTTGTCGAGCGATGTCATCGACACCTCGTCGACGCTAGCCTACTTGACGCTGCGCTGGCCGTGACGGCCGGCGCCACCGCCGACCTTGGCACACACCCGGAACCACGCTGGAGACGATGGACCGTCGCGCCTGCTTGGGCTTGTTCGCGCTGGGAACGGCGTGGCTGGCGTGCAGTTGCGGGCGGAGGCCTGACGCCATGGATGCGGCACCGACCAAGGGCGATGGCGGCGCGCTTCCGCGGCGCGGCGTGAACCTGGCGGGCGCCGAGTTCGGACACGACAAGCCCGGCTTCTGCGCCGAGGAGCGCGGCGCGTTCGGCAAGGACTGGACTCATCCGACCGAGGGCACGATCGCGTACTTCGCGCGCCATGGGCTGCGCCTCCTGCGCGTGCCGTTCCGCTGGGAGCGGCTGCAGCCACGTCTCGGCCACGAACTCGACCCGCACGAGCTCGCGCGCCTGAAGAAGACGCTCGACCTCGCCCGCGGCTACGGCTCGCGCGTGCTGCTCGACGCGCACAACTACGGCCGCTACGCGCTGAAGGTCGGCGGGGTGGCGCGCCTGTGCCGCATCGACGAGGAGATCGGCGGCCGCGTGCCAGTCTCGCGCGCGCACTTCGGCGATGCGTGGCGTCGCCTCGCCCAAGCCTTCGCGCGCCACGAGGCCCTCGAGGGCTACGGCTTGATGAACGAGCCGCACGAGATGGGCGACAGCGACTGGAAGGCCATCTCCAACGAAGCGGTGCGCGCCCTGCGCGAGGTCGACTCGACGCATTCGATCTACGTCGCCGGGGAGCACTGGTCGTCGAGCTGGAAGTGGACCACGGCCAACGGACCGAGCGCGTGGATCGACGATCCCGCCGGCAAGGTGGTCTACGAGGCGCACTGCTACTTCGACGCCGATGGCAGCGGCACCTACACCCGCTCCTTCGAAGCCGAGCTGGCCGCCGATCCGGATTTGCTGGATCGCGGGGTCGCGCGCCTCGTGGACTTCGCCGGTTGGTGCGAGAGGAACCGCGTGCGCGGCTTCCTCGGCGAGTACGGCGTGCCGCGCGACGACGCGCGCTGGCACGAGGTGGCCGAACGCTTCCTCGCGCGGCTCGACGCGCTGGGCATGGACAGCTGCGCCTGGGCCGCCGGCGAATGGTGGGGTTCCTATCCCCTGTCGCTGCAACCCGGCCACGCGTTCGTCACGGACGCGCCGCTGATGCGCAGGCTCAAGCGCAAGCGCGCTTGACACCACGCATCAGTCGAGCCTGATCGCCCGTTCGTCGCCCGAGGCCATGCGCAGCGGCAGGTCGCTCGTGGCCGTCCTGACCATGGCCGGACCCTCGGGCAGCTCGATGCGCGCGGTTTCGCCGGGCGCGAGCGCCAGTTCGACGCGGCGTCCGTCGGCGCCCAGCACTAGATAGCGCCCGCCGAGGTCGCTGGAGGCGATCAGGAACGCCGGCTCGTTCGCGCGCAGGGCGACCACGTCCCAGCCGATCGCGTACTCGCCCGAGGGGCCGTAGTCGGCCAGTAGTTGCCCGGCGAGCTTCGACTCGTTGGCGTGGTAGTTGAGCGTCGAGTAGGTGATGTGCGCGGGGAAGCCGTTCACTTCGAAGCTGCCGCCGGTGATGACCTGGCTGTCGTTGACGACCCCGAGGTAGCCGCGGCCATCGCTCGAGCCGATCTTGAACACGCCGCGTCGCGCGGGATCATCCGACTGCGCGATGGTCCACTCGAGCTCTTCCGCAGAGCCGGTCAGGGCCTGCAGCGGTCCGTTGGCGAAGGCCACGCGCTGGGTCGTGCTCCACGCGCCGCCGAGGTTGAATTGGGGCGGGTTGCCGATCTTGATCACGGTCGCGGCATGGAGCGACTCGCACGCGGCGGTGCCCGGCTGCGGGTTGGCCGGCGAATGCGTCACCGCGGCGGTGCCGGTCATCGAGCCCCAGACGATGTAGCGCAGGTCGAGCTCGAGGCCGACCACCTGGTCGCCTTGCGTCCACGAACCGGAGGCGCGCAGGCGCGTCGCGCCCACCGTGGCGGGAAGCTGGACGAGCTCGCTGAAGTCGCCATCGCCATCCGCGTCCACGTACACCGTGGCGTTCGAGCCTTCCTGCATGATGTTCAAGACCAGCTCGCCGCCTGGACCGCCCAGCGACGCGGTGGGGCACCCAACCTCCAGATCGCGCAAGCCCACGATCCAGCTGCCCGCCACGGGCGCGGCGGACGACTCGCCGTCGCCGATGGACGCGAAGTCCTTGCTGGTGTCGCAGGCGGTGCACAGCGCGGCCAGGATGCCGGCGGCGACGGGGGCGCGGAGGCGGAGGTTCTTCATGCCCAAGGCTAGCGGGTGGCGGACAGGCGGGGCGCGGTCGGCGACGGGCGGATCGCGGGCGGGAACCCACCTTCCGGAAACGCTTGCCGGGCGCGAAGGCCAACGGCCCTCGCGCCCGGCGGAAGTGGAAGGAACTTCCGGCGCTGTCAAACGCGCTTGACGGCGGCGCGGGCCGCCCTGGCCCACGATTCGGCTCCATCGCGTCGGTCGCGGGCCACGCCGTAGCCCTTGTCCTCGTGCGCCAGTTCGCGGTCGCGCAGTTCCGACCACCCGCCCAGGCCTTGCAACCTCAGTCGCGTGCCGAGGTCGAAGGCCGCCGCGTTGCGAGCGTGGAAGGTGGCGCGCGGCAGGAACTGCAGCGAGTAGCCGAGCCTCGCCAACTCGCGCTGCCACCCGTCGAGGTCCTCGTCGGGCACATGGCGCGCCCAATGCACCTCGGCCGGCACTTCGTAGGCGAGGATGCGGTTGGGGTGGCGCTCGCGCACGGCGGCGGCGAAGCGCGCGGCCTCCTCCAACGAGGGCCGCTCGGCCTGCAGGCACACGACTTCGACCAACGGAGCGACGGCGAGCGCCCTCGCCAGGGCGGACTCCAGCCCGCCGTGGAAGGGGAACATGCCGTGTTCGTCGCGGTCGCCGGCTACCTGCGCGCGATCGCGTACGTCGTGGTCGCTGGTCAGGTGCGTGGCGCGGCCGGCCGCGCTCGAGGCGATCAGCACCAGCGGCACGCCCTCGACATCGGCCGACAAGCGCGCCGCGGCGATGCTGCCGAGGAAGCCCTTGGTGCTCGTGATGGCGAGGCGGCCGTCGATGCCGCCGGAGCTGCACCCCGCGCGGTCGTCGATGCGCACGGCGGCGGCGCCGGCCTCGATGCGGGCCCGCACGGCCTCGACGACCTCGAGCGGCGCGCAGTTGGATACGGACACGTCCGCGATGATCGGCGCGAGCCAATGCACGGCGCGATTGCCGGCGAGATGCGCCGCGCGGTCGGCGTCGACCAGCGCGCGTTGCAGTCGGGCCACCACGCTGGTTTCGCACCAACCGCGCGCGGACCATGGTGCTTGCTGCAGGCCTTCGGGCGCGGCCAACAGCGTGGTGCACCCGGCGCGGATCAACTGCAGCGCCTCGTCGGGCGAGCCGGTGCCTGGCGCGACGAGGCAGTCGCCACGCCTCAGCAAGTCCCACAGGCGCTCGGCGCCGCGCGCGCTCAGGGTGTGCTCGATGCGCAACGTGCCGGCGAGGCGCGCCACCTCCTCGGGTGCGTGGAGGCGCTCGATGTCCTGCCAGCGTTCGTCGTGCGGGAGCCGGGCGTCGAAGTCGGGAAGGTCGATCACGAGGGTCCTTGCATGGGTCATGGGTCCGCGGAGAGGCGAGTCCACGAACCCTAGCCCCGAAGTGGCGCGCGGGACGGCAAACGGAGCACGGAGGCCCGAGCGACGCGTCGGCGAGGGAAAAAGCTTCGCAGGAGTCCTACGAAGTGCATGCAAAGCCGCGGCTCGGGAGCGCGTCCGGGTGCGTCGCGGCGCAGGCGCGTCCACGCGCCGCTAACACCAACGCGCCCGGCAGGACGATACGATCAACTCGCGCCGAGCCGCGCGCCAACCCATGCTCCCCAACTCGACGACGCGTCGACTGCTCGCGTGCGCCTGCGCCCTCGTGTCGCTGGGGGCGCCCGCGCACGCCTACATCGGCCCTGGCGCCGGCTTCGCCGCGGCCGGGTCCGTGCTGGTGCTGCTGGGCACCTTCCTGCTGGCCTTCGCCATCATCCTCGTGTGGCCGTTCAAGGCGGCCATCCGCATGGTCACGGCGCCGCGTCGCGGCAAGGCCAAGGTCAAGCGCGTGGTCGTCGTCGGGCTCGACGGTTTCGATCCGCGCAAGGCCAAGGAGTACATGGACGCGGGGCGACTGCCGCACCTCAAGAAGCTCGCGGAGGAGGGCAGCTTCGCGCCGCTCGCCACGGCTTGTCCTTCGATCTCGCCCGTGGCCTGGTCGACCTTCGCCACCGGCACCGACGCCTCGCGCCACAACATCTACGACTTCCTCACGCGCGATCCGTGCTCGTACGCGCCGGTCCTGTCTTCGACGGACACCAAGGAGATCGAGAAGACGCTCAACCTCGGCTTCGGGCACATCACCGTCGGGCACAAGCACGTGCACCGTCCGTTGCAGAAGAGCGTGCCGTTTTGGCACTACCTCGGCGAGGCGCGCGTGTGGTCGTCGATCCTGCGCGTGCCGATCACCTTCCCGCCCAAGCCGTTCAAGAACGGCACGCTGCTCTCGGGCATGTGCGTGCCGGACCTCAAGGGCACGCAAGGCAGCTTCTCGTTCTGGTCGACGCGGCCGCGCCCCAAGGACGCGCACATCGGCGGGCAGCAGTACCAGATCGTCGCGCGCAAGGGCGTCGTGAAGACGCACATCCACGGCCCGCCCGGCAAGGACGGCCCGATGACCTGCCCGTTCACGGTCGACTTCAACGGCGCGAAGGCGCGCTTCGAGATCGGCGGCGAGTCCGTCGAGGTCGCGCGGGGCGAGTACACGCCGTGGCTCGTCGTTCCGTTCGACGGCGTGCAGGGCATCGTGCGCTTCTGCGTGCAGACCTGGGACGGCGACAACATCGGCATCTACGCGACGCCGGTCAACATCGACCCGAACGCGCCGGCGATGCCGATCTCGCACCCGTTCGTGTACTCGATCTACCTGGCGAAGACGCTCGGGCCGTTCGCGACGCTGGGCCTCGCCGAGGACACGTGGGCGTTGAACGAGCGCGTGATCGACGAAGAGACGTTCTTGAAGCAGGCTTGGATCTACTGCGACGAGCGCAAGGCGCAGTTGTGGAACGCGCTGGAGAAGACCGAGAAGGGCTTCGTGGCGTGCGTGTTCGACACGAGCGACCGCGTCAGCCACATGTTCTGGCGCACGCTGGATCCCACGCACCCCGCCAACGCCGGCAAGGAGCTCGAGCGCTGGAGGAACGTCGTGCCGGAGACCTACGAGCGCATGGACAAGCTCGTGGGCGAGGTGCGCGCGAAGCTCGGCGACGATCCCGACACGCTGCTGATGGTGATCAGCGACCATGGCTTCGGCGACTTCCGCCGCGGCGTCAACTTGAACAGCTGGCTGCGCCAGAACGGCTACCTCGTGCTCAAGGACGGCCACGACACGAGCGGCGATTGGTTCGCGCAGGTCGATTGGAGCCGCACGAAGGCCTTCACGCTGGGCTTGACGGGGCTCTTCCTGAATCGGGTCGGGCGCGAGAAGCACGGCATCGTCGAACGCGGGGAAGTCGCCGCGTTGGCCAAGGAGCTCAAGGACAAGCTGGAGGCGCTCGTCGATCCGAAGACGGGCGAGCGCTGCATTCGCGAGGTGTTCCTGACGCACGAGATCCACGATGGTCCGTACGCGGACTCGGCGCCCGAACTGCTGATCGGGTACTTCGAGGGTTGGCGCCACTCGTGGGACTGCGCGACGGGCTCGGTGACGCGCGAGGTGTTCAGCGACAACACGAAGAGCTGGTCGGGCGACCACTGCGTGGATCCGCGCCTCGTGCCCGGCGTGTTCTTCTGCAACAGGAAGATCGATGCGGCGCCGTCCTTGATGGACATCGCGCCCACCGTGCTCGACTTGTTCGGCCTCGAGGCGCCGCGCCACATGCAGGGCAAGGCGTTGTGGGCCGATGCGGGCGCGCGTCGCGCCGCCGACGGACGCTCCGCGGAGGTCCGCGCGTGAGACTGCCGCGTTGGACCGTGTGGCCCGCGCTTGGCGTGTTGGCGGTGTTCGTCGCGCCCGCCGTGCCGATCAAACCTTCCGTGGCGGACGACCCGCCCGCCGCGCGCATGGTGGTCTTCGGCATCGATGGGCTCGATCCGGATGTGCTGGCCGAGGTGGTCGCGCGCCATCCGGAGGCGACGCGCAACTGGCGCCGCATCATCGCCACGAGCGGCATCCAGCGCCTGGGCACCTCGATTCCGCCGCAGAGCCCCGTGGCGTGGTCCAACTTCATCACCGGACTGGATCCGGGCGGCCACGGCGTCTACGACTTCCTGCACCGCGATCCGACGACGCGCTTGCCGGTGTCGTCGATCACGAAGGGCGAGCCGGGCTCGATCATCCCGCTGTTCAACGGCTGGCAACTGCCGATCGGCGGCGACGAAGCGCCCAACCGCACGGGCAAGGCGTTCTGGACGCGCCTCGCCGAGCACGGGGTGCCGGCGGACATCTGGCGCATGCCGGCGAACTTCCCGGTCGAGCCCGCCGATGGCGTGAGCTTCTCGGGGATGATGACGCCCGCGGTGGATTCGGCCTACGGCCGCTACACGCTGTACACCACCAACGCCGCCGGCGGCGTGCTCGGTCGCGAGGGCAACATCGTGCCTGTGCGCGAGTCGCAGGGCCGCATCGACACGGCCTTGTCCGGTCCGCCCAACCCGTTTCGCTCGGGCGCCGCCACGCAGGAGACGACGCCGCTCCTGATCTACGTCGATCGCGCCGCGCAGGCCTGCGCCATCGAAATCGGCGGCGAGCGCGTCGTGGTCGAGCTGGGCGGGTGGAGCGAGTTCAAGCCGGCCACCTTCAGCTTGCTGCCGCTGTCGCTGTCCGATGTCTCGGGCATCGTGCGCTTCCACTTGAAGAGCTTGGAGCCGCACTTCGAGTTGTATGTCTCGCCTGTGAACATCGACCCGCGCGCGCCGATCGCGCCCGTGTCCGAGCCCGTCGCGGCCAGCGCCGAGGTCGCCGACGCCGTCGGCTTGTACTACACGCAGGGCATGCCCGAGGACGTGAACGCCGTGAAGGACGGCGCCTTCGACGACCGCGAGTTCCTCGCGCAGGCCGACGTGGTGCACGACGAGGGCGTGCGCTTGATGGACCACGCCATCGCGCGGTGGAAGGCCAATCCGCGCGGCGGGTTCATGTTCTTCTACATGTCCGGAGTCGACTTGTGCGGGCACATGTTGTGGCGCCACCACGACGACGCGCATCCGCACCACGACGCCGCGTTCGCGCGCGGCTCGACCGAGGATTGGTCCAAGCGCCCGGGGAGCACCTGGCGAGACATCGTGGAGGACTTGTACCTGCGCATGGACCCGCTGGTGGGGCGACTGCTCGACGCGGCCGGACCGAATGACGTGGTGGTCGTCATGAGCGACCATGGCTTCGCCAGCTACAGGCGCAAGTTCAGCCTCAACACTTGGCTGCTCGAGCGCGGCCATCTCGTGTTGAAGGAGGGCCGCGCCAAGGAGCTGCCCGAGGGCGATCCCGCGCGTTCGCCGGTGTCGTTCGACGCTGTAGACTGGTCGAAGACGCGCGCCTACGGACTGGGCTTCAACGGCTTGTACCTCAACTTGCGCGGACGCGAGCTGGACGATCCGGCGACGAGCGAGGACGAGTCGGGCATCGTCGCGCCCGGCGCGGAGGCCGATGCGTTGCTGGCCGAGCTGAAGGCCGAACTGGAGTCGCTGCGCGACGCGGATGGCGCCCAGGTCGTGTTGCGCGCCGACCTCGCCACGCGATGCTACAGCGGGCCGCGCGTGCCCGAGGCGCCCGACATCGTCGTCGGGTACAACGAGAACTACGGGAACTCGGACGAGGCGTCCTCGGGGCGCATTCCGTACGAGATCCTGTGCGACAACGACAAGGGAGGGACCTTCAACGGCAGCCACCTGATGGCGCCGGAGGTGGTCGAGGGCACGATCCTCGCCAACCGCCGCGTGCGTCCGGGAGCGCATCGCCTGGAGGACCTCACGGTCGAAGTGCTGCGGCGCCATGGCGTCGCCATCCCGCCCGAACTCAAGGGCAAGCCAGTGCTGGAGTGACACGACATGTTCGGATCCGAGAACAAGGTGAAGTTGGACAAGGACCTGATCGCGCGCATCAAGAAGATCGCGGCGGTGGCGGGCTACGCCTCGCACGAGGAGTTCATCCAGCACGTGCTGGAGCGCGAGCTGGAGAAGTTCGAGGGCGCCGATTCCGACGCGGCCATCACGGAGAAGCTCAAGGGCCTCGGCTACATCTCCTGACGGTCGCCGCGCGCCCCGCGACCAGGGGTGCCGTCACTGCATGAACGCGCTCAACCAAGCCACGACGGCGGTGTTCGATTGGCTGCTCTGGCTGCCGGAGCAGCTCGGGCGCGTCTTCGCGTTGTGCTTCGCCAGCGCGGTCTTCGGCGTGTTCGCGCTGTGGGTCTTCAAGCAGGTCTCGCCGCAGCGCCGCATCAAGGAAGCCAAGGAGCGCATCAAGGCGCACTTGATCGAGATCCGCATCTGGCAGGACGACTTGCGCATCGTCGGGATCGCCATCGGCAAGGTGCTGGGACGCAACCTGCAGTACTTGGCGCTCAACTTGACGCCGTTCCTGCCGCTGTTCCTGCCCTTCGCGCTGGTCGTGGCGCAGTTCGTCGTGCGCTACGGCTTCGCGCCGGTGCCGACGACGCCGCCCGGCATGGAACGCCTCGCGGGCGCGGGAACGACCATCGACATCGAACTGGCGGCCACCCACGCCTCGCGCGTGGGCGAGCTCGTGCTCGTGCTGCCGCCGGGCGTCGAGCAGGTCTCGCCGCTCGTCGTGAATGCGCGCGATGGGCGCGCCTTCGTCGAGGTCGTGGCGCGCGAGTCCGGCGTGCACGAGCTGGCCTTCGAGCTCGATGGCGCCCGCGCGACCAAGCTCCTCGCGGCGGGCGCCGTCGCGCCGCGCACGATCCAAGGCGAACGCGGCACCGGGTTCGTCGACGCGCTCTTGTGGCCGGCGGAACCGGCCTTCGACGAAGACTCGCCCTTCGTGCGCATCCGCCACGCGCAACCGGACGCCGACCTGGGCTTCTTGCCGGGCGGGCCGGGCGGCATCGTGTTGTCGTTCCTCGTGCTGTCGATGCTGGCGGGCGCCTTGGCCATCAAGCCGCTCAAGGTCCAGATCTGACGCGACGTTCGCCTCCGCCGCGCGCGGCGCGGTGGTACAAGAGTGGGGCATGCGCTCCCTCCTCCGCATCCTCCACCTGCCTGTGTGCTTCGTGCTGCTCGCGAGTCTCGCCGCGGCCCAAGGCTGGACGACCGAGAAGCGTCCCGACCTCGGCCTCGAGTTCCAGGTGCCCAAGACGTGGGAAGGTCTGCCGGCGCAACCCGACGAGCAATGGGTGGTGCTGATCTACCAGGAGAAGGTCGATCCCAAGAAGCCCAAGCGCGCGCAGCGTCCCACCATGTCGGTGGTGTGGATCGAGCACGCGACGCAAGGCGCGCAAGGCGAGGAGCAGGCCGACGAGCAGCCCGGCGAGCGACGCCAGAAGGCGCGCGCCGTGGAACCCATCACCAGCCTCGAGAGCTGGACGCGCCAGCAGATGACGGGTTGGACCGTCGGCAAGGCGCAGGGCGAGCCGAAGAAGGCGAAGGATTGGACCGGGCAAGAACATGCGCTGCTGCCGGGCAAGGGTGCCATCGCGGGCCTCGAAGGTTGGGCGTGGGAGTGGCGCAACGAGGCGCGCACGATCGCCTTCGTCGCCACCTGCCCCAAGGAGGATTGGGAAGCCAACGCGGTGCTGTGGCGCAAGATGGCCGCCGACGCGGTCATCGCCGAGCCCGAGGACAAGGACGCGGGCAAGCTGGAGCGCATGTACGCGGGCAAGAAGCTGGTCGATCCCGCCTACCGCATCGAGGTGCGCAAGAAGTTGATCCGCGGCTGGCGCGCCGAGGACGCCGAGCACTACATCCTGGCCACGAATTCGGCGGACAAGCCGCTGATCAAGCGGGTGCTGTCCGACCTGCCCGTGATCCGCAAGGAGTACGAGAAGCTCTTCCCGCCCGTCGCGCCCATCACGCGCGCCTCGACCGTGCGCGTGTGCAAGAGCCGCGACGAGTACCTGCAGTACGGCGGCGCGGAGCGCACGGCGGGGTACTGGAACTCCGGTTCCGAGGAGCTGGTCCTGTACGACAACGCCGCCGACCAGAAGGCGCTCAAGCGCGCCGACGACCTCGACACCTTCGTGGTGCTGTACCACGAGGCCTTCCACCAGTACATCCACTACAGCGCGGGTGAGCTGCCGCCGCACACTTGGTTCAACGAGGGCTACGGCGACTACTTCAGCGGCGCGGTCATCGTCAACGGCAAGTTGAAGGAGATCGGCGTCAACAGTTGGCGTTGCGACACGATCCGCGAGGCGGTGTCGCTCGAGAAGCACATCCCCTGGCGCGAGATCATCAAGTACGAGCAGCGCGAGTACTACGACCCGACGAAGGTCTACATCTGCTACGCGCAGGGTTGGTCGATGGTCTACTTCCTCAACAAGAGCAAGGATGTCGCCAAGAACCCGGCGTGGAAGAAGATCCTGCCGACCTACTTCGAAACGCTGAAGTCGGCCTTCAAGGAGGAGCTCGAGTCCATCCCCGAGGCGGCGCGCAAGCCCGGCCTGCGCGGCTTCGAGGAGGCCGGATACCGGGCGCGCACGCGCGCCAACGAAGCGGCCTTCGAGGGCGTCGACATGGACCAGATCGAGGGGGCGTGGAAGATCTTCGTGCTCGACCTCGTCTGCCCCAAGCGCGAGGCGAAGTGAGCACTTGCCCCCGCGCGGCGGGGGATCCAGAATCGGAGGCGTGGCGAGCGAGAGAAGCCGTGCGAGCGACGGGCGCTGAGCGATGCGCTTCGATTCGGTAGTCTTCCTCGCCTTCTTCGTGGTCGCCTGGTCGGTTTGGCGACTGCTGCCGTTGCGCGCGGCCAAGTTCGGCACGCTCGCGCTGAGCCTCGCCTTCTACGGCTGGTGGCGCTGGGAGTACCTGGCGCTGATCCTGTTCTCGGCGGTCGTCGACTACTGGGCCGCGGCGAGGATCGACGCCAGCGAAGACAAGGCGACGCGGATGCGCTGGCTCCTCGTGTCGCTGGTCTCGAACCTCGGGCTCTTGGCGTTCTTCAAGTACACGCCGCTCATCGTGCGCACGGTGCTGATGCTCGACGCGCCGCCAGAGCCGACGCCCGGTTGGGTGGACGACTGGATCGTGCCCGTCGGCATCAGCTTCTACACCTTCCAGACCCTCAGCTACACGATCGACGTGCACCGCGGGACGCTCAAGCCGTGCCGCACCTTCGTCGACTTCTTCTTGTTCGTGTCGTTCTTCCCCCAGCTCGTCGCCGGGCCGATCCTGCGCGCGAGCGAGCTCTTGCCGCAGCTCGAGCAGAGGGCCGCCTTGTCGTGGCCTCGCGTGCAGATCGGCCTCTATCGCGTGGTCTCGGGCCTCTTCTGGAAGATCGTGGTGGCCGACGGCCTCGCCGTGTCGGTCGAGCGCATCTACAGCCCCGCGCGCGCCGCCGGCGCCTCGACGCTCGATGCATGGTTGGCGACGGCTTGCTTCGGCGGCCAGATCTACGCCGACTTCGCCGGTTATTCGGGGATCGCCATCGGCCTGGCGCACTTGATGGGCTTGCGCTTCCCGGAGAACTTCCGCTACCCGTACATCGCCGCCAGCCTCTCGGAGTTCTGGAAGCGTTGGCACATCTCGCTGTCGCAGTGGTTGCGCGACTACCTCTACATCCCGCTGGGCGGCAACCGCCACGGCAAGTTGCGCACCTACGCCAACTTGCTCGTCACCATGCTGCTCGGCGGCTTGTGGCATGGCGCTTCGTGGAGCTTCCTCGCCTGGGGCGCGATCCATGGCGCCGGTCTCGCCGTCGAGAAGGCGCTCGGGCTCGAGGGCCGCAACCAGGTCGGGCACTGGCCGCTGGCGGGCGCGCGCGACTTCGGCGTCCGTTGCTTGCGCATCGTGCTGGTGTGGGCCCTGGTGCACACGGCGTGGGTGTACTTCCGCGCCGCGGACTTCGGCACGGCCAACGCTTTGGTCGCCCACATGTGGCTCGATCCGCTGCGCGGCGCGTGGGGCGGCGCCAGCATCCTGCTGGACAGTCCCCAACTCCTGTTCCTGCTGCCCGTGGTGCTCGCCCACGCCGCGCAGTGCGGCCACGAGTGGCTGGGTGTCAAGAAGACCGGACCGATGCGGGTCGTGCTCGCCGGCGTGTACCTCGCCTTGCTGCTCCTCGTCGATCGCGGAGAAGGCTCGCCCTTCCTGTACTTCCAGTTCTAGATGCAGCCCATGGACCAGCGACGATCATCCACCAGCCGGTTCCGCGGCCCGCGCGGCGTGGCGCCCATCCTCGGAGCGTCGTTCGCGTGCGCGGCGCTGTTGGCGGCGTGGCTGGTCGCGTTCCCCGTCGATCGTCCGTCGGGGCTCGTCAAGTTCGACCCCATGCCGCGTCGCTGGCTGACGGAGCTGCCCTCGGCCATCCAGGCCGGACAACCGGCGACCAACTCCAAGGCGCTGGTGCAGTTCGACGGTCGCGATCGCGCCGAGGGACTGCTGGTGGTGGGGGACAGTCGCGCTTCGGCGGCCATCTCGCTGCGCCTGCTCGAGCGCGAACTGCATCGTCCCTGCTCGATGATCTGGTACGGCTTCGCGCAGTACGACTTGCTGCTCGAGGGCGTGCGCACGCTGAAGTCGCGCACCTTGCTCGTGTGCCTGACTCCGGCCGCGTTGCATATCAACTACATGAAGCGCATGGAGATGCTGCTGGAGCGGGAGCGCGGCAAGACATGGATGCGAAGGCTCGACGACACCCTCGACGACGAGCTCGATGTGCTGCGCAAGCAACTGCTGCGGCCCTTCGACCCGACCCTGTACAAGAGTTGGACCAAGCTCGACGCCGTGGAGCCTGAACGGCAAGTCGGCGTGTACGTCGACTTGCTCGCCAAGGACCGCGACGCGCGCCTGGAGTCGTTGCGGTTGCTCGAGGACGACTTGCGGGCGTTGCAGGCCGAAGGTCGGCGCATCGTCTGCGTGCGCCTGCCCGTGCTGGCCAAGCTCGAGGAGGTCGAGGACCAGAACTTCGATCCACGCGCGTGGAGCGAGATGTGCGCTCGACTTGGCGCGCCCTACCTCGACTCCTTCGGCAGCCACGACGCCTTCGCGACCTCCGATGGCTCGCACCTCGTCGGGTCGGATGGCGAGCGCTACACCTTGCAGCTGGCGGCTTGGCTCGAGGCGCAGGGCTTGGCCTTGTCCGAATAGCCTCCGCAGCGGCGCGATTTTCTCCGTTTTGATCCCCCGTTCCCCGGACTGGGCGCGGAAGCGGGAACTGACAGAGCCTTTTGCCGCCTTCTTGACGTGGAGCGTCGCCCCCCGCGCGTTTCCCGTTGGGAACTCTGGTCGTGGCCCGCGTCGCCCCCAAGGGCGCGAAGGGCGCGCCGGAGGTCGGAATCGCCTGCAGAGCGAGGAAGTCGGAATCCAAGGACCGCCGCCATGGTGCAACTCCAACCCGCCAGTTCGAGCGCCGTCGAAGGCGTGCTCCTCTCCAGCCTGGACGCGCGCTCGTGCGTCGAGGGACTGGTCGTCGAGGCCTGCCGCCACCGCGCGGTGCGCCATCCGTACCTGAAGGCCCTGGCGACCGGCGACCTGCCAGACACGCGCTGGGCGCTCTCCGACTTCGCGCGCCACTACTACGGGTACTCGGCGCACTTCCCGAGGTACCTGACGGCCACCATCTCGCGCCTCGAAGCGCCCGCGCACCGACGCGCGTTGCTGGAGAACCTGGTCGAGGAGTCCGGCCAGTACCACGAAGAGGACCTGCGGCTGCTCGAGCGTAGCGGCGTGCGGCGCGAGTGGATCGTAGGAGTGCCGCACCCCGAGCTGTTCCGCCGCTTCCGCGAAGCGCTCGGGCTGCAAGGCGAGTTCGGCCTCGATGGCATCGAGGTGTCGTGTTGGCGCGAGCTCTTCTACGAGACCATGGCGCATGGCAGTCCTGCGCAGGCGGTGGGCGCCCTCGGACTGGGCACGGAGACGATCGTGCGCCTCGTGTACTCGCACTTCCTGCCGGCGATCGAGCGCGCGCAACTTCCGCCCGAGGACACGGTGTTCTTCCCGCTGCACTGCGATGTGGACGACGCCCACCAGGAGACCTTGAAGTCGATCGCCGTGGACCTCGCCGCCACCGAGTCGGGCCGTCGCGACTTGGAGCGCGGCATGCGCAAGGCCTTGTTCCTGCGCGCGAGCTTCTGGGATTACCTGCACGAGCGCGCCTTGGGCATCGGCGCGGAGGCGCGAGCGTGAGCGAAGCCACTTCGACGATCTACGACCGCGCCGCGGGCAACTGGGCGCGCGACGAACCGGTGCTGTTGTCGGACTACACCGCGCGGCCCTTCGTGTTCCGCGCCTGCGAGCCGCTCGCGGGCAAGTCGGTGCTCGACCTGGGTTGCGGCGAGGGCTATGTCGCGCGCACCCTGGCGGCCAAGGGCACGAGCAGGATCCTGGCTTGCGACATCTCGGCCGGCATGGTCGAGAAGGCGCGCGAGAGCGAGGCGCGTGCGCCGCTCGGCATCGAATACATGGTCGGGGACGCCAGCGCGGACCTCGAAGTCTCCGAGGCCTCGTTCGACCTCGCCATCGCGGTGTTCCTGTTCAACTACCTGGACACGACGCAGATGCTGCGCGTCATGCGCACGGCGCACCGCGCGCTCAAGCCGGGCGGACGCTTCATCTACACCGTGCCGCATCCCTCCTTGCCGTTCCTGCGGCCGATGGAAAAGCCGTTCTACTTCGATCGCGGCTCGCACGGCTACTTCAGCGGACGCAACCAGCTCTTCGAGGGCCGCATCTGGCGCCGCGACGGCGTCGATGTGCCGGTGCGCTGCGTCCACAAGACCTTCGCGGACTACTTCGACTGCCTGGCCCAGGCGGGCTTCGCGAAGCTGCCCAAGGTGGTCGAGCTGCGCGCGACGGAAGAGCACCTCGCGCTCGATCCGCGCTTCTTCGGGCCCTTGGCCGAACAGCCGCTGCACGTGCTGTTCGAGCTGGAGACCTGAACATGGAACAGGCGCTCGATGCACGCATCGCGCCGGAGTCCGTGGCGCGCCAAGGCTGGACGGCGGATCGCCTGCGCATGGATCGCGGCTGGATCGTCGCAGTCGAACCCGCCATGCGCGTGGAGGCCGAGCAGTTGGCCAGCTGGGCGCGCACGCAAGCCGATCCCGTGGGCGCCTACGTGCCGGGCATCGCGACCACGCCCGCGCTCGAGCGCCTCGCCGATCGAGTCGACGTGGCGTTGCGCTCCTTCGGCGTGGTTCGCGTGGTGGGGCTCGACCCGGCGCTGGACGATCTGGCGCTGCGCATGGCGTACCTCGCCACCGGCCTCGCCGGTGGACCGACCCTCGACAACTATGGTCGGCTCTTCGACGTGGTCGATCGCGGCGAGGACTACAAGAAGAGCGCGGTGCCCGTCTCGATGACCCGCGAGTCGACCTCGTTCCACACCGACAGCAGCGCGCGCGACACCTGTCCGGACCGCGTGGGACTCTTGTGCCTCGCGCCGGCGGTCGAGGGGGGCGAGTCGCTCGTCAGCAGCGCCGTCGCGGTGCACGAGGAGCTGCGCCGCGCAGCGCCCGAGATGTTGCGCTTGTTGTATCGGCCCTACATGCGCGATGTCGTCACGCCGGGCACCGAACGCAACCTCGAAGCCGTGCGAGCCAACTGCTTTCCGATCTACGCCTACGACGAGCGTCGCGGCGAGTTGGTCTTCCGCTACATGCGCTACTGGATCGAACGGGCGCACGAGATGGTCGGCGAGCCGCTGTTGGCCGACGAACGCTCGGCCTTCGATCGACTCGACGCGTTGCTCGAAGATGCGCGCTTCGCGTCGTCGTTCACGCTTGGCCGAGGCGAGCAGCTGTGGGTCGACAACCGGCTGGTGGCCCACAATCGCACGAGTTTTCGCGACGATCCCGCCGCTCCGCGTCGGCTGGTGCGCATGTGGACCCGGGACGCTCGCCGCACCTGCGGCTGAACGGGTCCCGCGTGGCGCGGATCGGATCCCGCGCCTAGACTCGCTCCGCCATGGACGAGTCCCTCCGCCCTCCTTCGATCGCTCCGCGTGCGTTCGGCGCGGCCATGCTCGTGTCCTGCGCGGCCTTCTTGGGAGCACGACTGCACGCCGCGCCGGCGGGGGCGCCAGTCGTCGCCCATCCGGCCGCGAGCGCGTCGATCGAGGCCGGAGTGCCCGCGAAGAAGCGCGCCAAGGCGCAGGTCGAGGCGGCTCGAGCCAAGACGCTCCTCGAACTGTCCGCCAAGGGCCTCGAGTTGCCGCGCGACTTCCTGCAGTGGGTCGATGGCGATCCGCTCGTGCGCGCCTCGGTGTATGGCTGCCGGGCCGATCCGCTGCCCGTGTTGCTGGCGTTGCGTGCGCTCGAACTCGACTTGGGAGCAAAGGTCGTGCGCCGCGACGCGACGCAGCTCGCGTTGGCCTTCGCCATCCAGGACTCCTACGCGGAACGCGCCCCCGAGGCGGGCGGCTGGAACGACTCCGACACCACGCATCCACCGGTGCTCGCTGACATCGCGCCGCGCAAGCCGCTGGTGCTCTCCATCCCCGGCGACCCGCGCGTGGCGGTGGACACGAAGGACCGCTCGCGCGCGCTGGATCGCGACGACCACATCGTCGACTTCCTCGAGGACCACGAGCCCATCGAGGTCGAGCGACCCGCGCAGGAACTGCCGCCGCTGGAATACGACGAACGCGGCCTCGCCAAGCCGCGCAAGTCGCGCGCGGAGCCGACCAAGGAGCGCCGCAGGCTCGTGGCGGCCGATGTGATCGCCTCGGCGGCGTTGCAGGCCGAGTTCAACGCGTACATGGCCTCGAAGGGGCACCCCGAGACGCGCGTCGACTGCGGAGATCGGGCGGTGCATTGGATGTCGAAGGCGGCGATCGAGGACAAGGAACTGCGCGCGCGCATCGCCGCGGCGCACGAGTTGTTCCGCGAGGCCTATCGCAGGAAGGGACGCCTGCCCGCTCGGCGCGACCGCGCGCCGACCGCGGCGGAGTCGATGGCCTGGTTCCTGCGCAACGACAAGCTGCCGCCGACCGACGCCGAGCGGGCCGCGCGCGAGGGCGAGCGCTTTCCGCTCGATGCCCCTTGGCCGGTGCTTCTGATGCTCGCCGCCGACGACCAGCCCTTGCGCGAGCGCGAGGAGATCTGGCTGCGCTTGCGCGAACGCGGCGAGTTCCGCACCTATGGCGAGTACATCGACGGCATCGCCCAGCAGTTCGACATGCAATCGGCGCGCCGCCTCGCGCCCTTCGCCTTCGACTACGGCTCGATCCAGATGATGTGGAAGGACGGTGGGGTGTGCGGGACGATGGGCAACATCGGCGCGCGCACTTGGCGCATCGCGGGCACGCCGGCCTCGACCGCGGGCCAGCCCGGGCATTGCGCGGTGGTCGTCATGCGGCACGATCCGGCGACCGGCGAGTTCCGCTGCGAGGGCGAGCAGTACGCCACCGGCGGCGACGAGGCGACCACGGTGCACGCCGGGTGGAACCACGACGACAAGGGTGGTCGGCGACCGATGCTGCATCATCAATCCGTCTGTTGGGCCGTCAACCACGGCTTCCCGTCGTTGCTCGAGGCGCTGGCGCTGCGCAGGTCGCACGACGCGCTTTCCGAGGACGAACGCGCGCAAGGCGCGCTGCAACTCGTGCGCGACGGGCTCGAGTTGAACCCTTGGGCGTTGGTCCTGCCGGAGGCCGCGGTGCGCGACGCGCCCGACGCGCGCGCCCTGGTGGCGGTGGTCGATGCGTTGCAGGAGGGGTTGGAGCGGCTCGGCAAGTTGGAGGAGCACCCGCTCTACGTTTCGACCCTGCGCGACATGGCGCACGCGCGCATCGACGGGCTGCCCTCGCCGGCCACGGAAGAGGAGCGCACCCTCCTCCTGCAGGCGCTCGAGCGCCAAGGTTGCACGCAAGCTGATCTGCTGGCGCGGCTGTGGAAGGAGACGGGCGGCCACGATGGCTTCGTGTCCCATTGCCGCGCCGCGGTGGAGGACTACCTGTCCTCCACCGCGCGCGCCCGATCCAAGCGCGAGTCCGAGCGCTTCCTCGCGCGACTCAAGGCGTGGGAGAAGAGCGCCGGCGGCGGCACGCGCAAGAAGGCCTGGGCGCGGGAGCTTCTGGTCGCCTTCGCCGACCGCGAACAGCTCGTGATCGGCGGCAAGTCGTCGATCGATCCATGCGTGACCCACCTGCGCAAGCTCGCCGGCGTCGAGGTGCCGCAAGCGGGTGGGTGAGTCGCCGCGCGAGCCGTCTTGCGCGGATGGCTCGGGGACGCGAACTTGGATCGGCGCAGCCGCGCCCGGAAGACCATGAACGACGCACCTCTGGATGCCCAGCGCGCCGCCGTACTCCTGCGGCGCTGGCAGGACGACGACGACCACGACGCGCTCGACGAGTTGCTGCGCCAGGAAGTCGCTGCCGTGTCGGCGCGCCTGCGCGCCAAGGGACGAGGCATGTTGCGGCCTTCGATCAGCGCCAGCGACTTGGCGCAGGAAGCCGTGTTCCGCCTGCTGCGTCTCGAGGAGGCGCCCGAGTTCGCCGATCCATCGGCCTTACGCGCGTACTTGTGGACGGCTGCGTGGCGGCTGCTCGTCAACAAGGCGCGCGGCCGCGGCCGCGATCCGCTGCGCCTCGACGCTCAGCAGTCGCGCGAGTTCGCGCTCGCCATGCCTGGAGCCGGAGGACTTTCGCAGGCCGAGCGCGCCGACCAGGCCCAGGCGATGGAGGTGCTGCTAAACCTGCTCCGCGTCGAGGATCGCGAGGTGCTCGAGTCGATCTACTTCCGCCACGAGGCCATCGAGGCCTACGCGACTCGCCACGGCATCGCGCGCTCCGCGGCCGACATGCGCTTGTCGCGCGCGCGCCGCAAGCTCGCCGAGAAGATGGCCGATTGGGCCGACATCGTGCGATGAGCTGGGTTCAGCGTCCGCCCAAGCCCTCGATGCGGCGCAGGATCTCGAGCGCGGAGGGTCGATCGGCGTGGTCCTTGCCCACGTGCGACCAACGCACCAGTCCTTGCTTGTCGAGCAACAGGCAAGACGGGACAGCAACGTTGTCGCGGATGCCCAGCGCGTCGACGAGCTCGAGGTCGGCGTCGTAGAGCATCGACCACGCGGGCTTGTCGCCGGCGCCGAAGGTCAGCTCCCATGCCTCGAGGAACGCGTCGAGTCCGCTCTTCGGGCCCGGGTAGACGAGGCATACCTCGGTCTCGAGCGCTTCGAGGCGCGCGCGCTCCTTGCCCAGCGCCTTCAACTGCGCGGTGCAGTACACGCATACTTGGCCGCCGAAGCCGCGCAGCACGACGAGCAGGACATTGCGACGGCCCCGCAAGCGATCGAGGTCGAGTGGTTGCGTCTCGCCGGCGCAGGCGAAGCTCGTCACGGGCAGTCGCTTTCCCAAGTGGTCGCCTGGCTTGGCGACCTGCTCGGGATGCAGCAACGCGACGCTCCTGCCACGCGCCACTTCGTAGCCGTCGCGTTCGCCCCAGTTGGCTGCGGTGCCCGTGCCATACAGCTCGACGAGTCGGGGCAGGATGTGCAGCTCGTGCTCCGTCCATGGCTGGGCGCGCGCCGCCGGCGGCCGCGGAACCTGGGCCTCGAGCGCCGTGCGCGTGGCGGCGTCGGCCATCGGGGCCGCCACGAGCGACGGCGGAGGCTGCGTTGGCGAAGACAACTCCGCGAGCCAGCGTTCGACGATCGAGGCGTCGAGCACCGTCGCCGCTTCGTCGGACCATGATCCTTCGTGGGCCCTCCGCGGGCGCGGCGGATCGTAGGACTCCACGCGCCAGCCATCGCCCTGCGCGTAGCGCCATGTTCCGGCCAAGGCGCCTTCGCGCGCCGTGCCTTGCGCCACCACGCGACCATCGGAGTCGCAGGCCTGCACGAGTCCGTGCGCGCGATCGTCGACGAAGCTGGCGGCGAGTCGCGTCGAACCTCCGCCATGCCACCCGACCCACAGGCCTTGCTTGGTCCCGGAGGCCAGCGCGCCCGTTCGTCGCAACCAGCGGGCATCGACCTCCTCCGCGTTCGTGGTGGCTTGTCGGGCGCGCTCGACGACCAGCACGACTCCGTCCGCCGCTGGATAGGTCGTGCGCGTCCACGATCCGTCGGCTGCGCGCGCGAGCCAATCGCCGACCATGACGCCACCTTGGTAGTGTCCAAACGCCTTGACGGCGCCCGAGGCGTCGTGGGTGGTCCACGGGCCCGCTGGCGCGCCCAGGTGGTACCAGCCGCTTCGTTCGAGCGATCCGTCCACCCGCCAGAAGCTCCATGGCCCGTGCTCGAGGCCCTCGTGGCAGGTTCCGGACGAGGAACGCGAGCCATCGACGCGCCACGTGCTCCAGACGCCGGTCTTCATGCCGAGCTCGAAGGAGCCGCGCTGTTCGACGCTGCCGTCGGCGCGCCACCACGTCCACTCGCCGTGCTGCGCGTCGCCCTTGCACGGACCTTCGGCCTGCTTGGAACCATCGGGGTGCCGGTGGGTCCACACGCCTTCCTGCAAGCCGCCCCGCAGCTCGCCGCTGGCGCGCGTCGTCCCGTCCGGGCGTCGCAGTTCGCCCTGTTGGGCGCAGCCCGCCAACGCGCACGCCAGCAACAAGCCCATGCCGATGCGCATCACGACTCCTCCAGCACGAAGCTCGTGCAGCGCACGGCGCCTTGCTCGGTCCACGCGTGGAAGCGCACGGGACGGCCGGCGCCGACCAGGTGCGCGGGCGCGCGCTCGATGCGCGCCTTGCCTTGCGCGTCGGTCCACTCGAGCTGCGCGATCTCGTCGTCGAAGCGCAGGTGGAAGGACCATGGCGCCAGCGCAGGACGCTCCTCGAGCGGCAGGTCGACGTTCGAGCGCGACCACGCGCCGGCGTCGCTGCGGGCTAACGCGCACCAGGCGAGGCGTGCGAGTTCACCCTCGGGCGCGAGGCTCGCGGCGAGCACGCGCCCGTCGGCCCATTCCAGCGCCACGCCCACGGCGCGCGGTGGCGCTTCGCGCTCAGGCGCATCCAGCGCGATCGACAAGGGCTCGAGCACGCCGCGCACTCCGCTCGCGCGCGTCGACAAGGCCAACGGCTTCAGCGCCAAGCCTTCGCGGCACAAGCCCACCGCGCCGCTGGACTCCTCGTCGTCGCCGAAGGTGCCCGGGCCCAGCGTGCGCTCCCACCCGTCGAGGCGCTTGCCGAAGGGCAGCTCGGGACCGCCATGCAGCTCGACGAGGCGAGCCGGACTCGCAGGGCCGAGCAAGCGCGCCGCGTCGAGACCCGCGGGCGCCTTGGCCGACTCCGTCGCGGTTGCCCCTCGCGCAACCTCATCGACGCCAGTACGTCCATCGCCGGCCAGCACGAACCAGGCTCCGCCGGCGAGCATCAAGGCCATGGCCGCCAGCGCGGGCGCCATCGGATGCTTGGCCGTCGGAGCCGACAGCGGCTTGACGTCCGTCCTCGCGGCCGCGGTCGCGGCCCCCTCGGACCTCTCGGACCCGGCGGACCCGGCGGACTGGGCGGACTGGGCGGACTGGGTCAGCCAGCCGCGCAGGTCGCGTTCCAATTCGGCCGCGTCGGCATGGCGTTCGTCGCGCTGCTTGGCCAAGGCGCGCAGCACGATGCGCTCGAGCCGCGCATCGAGGTCCGGCATGGACGCGCGCAGCGGCGCGGGCGGAACGGACAAGATGCGCTGGAAGAGCTGCAGAGTCGTCGCCCCCTCGAAGGGCGGCTTGCCCGCGAGGCATTCGTACAAGGTCGCGCCGAGCGAGTACACATCGCAGCGCGCGTCGAGCTCCGCGCCGTCGATCTGCTCCGGCGCGGCGTAGGTGGGCGTGCCGCGGAACATGCCGGTCGCCGAGATGGTGGCGGAGCCCTCGGCCTGCGCCAGGCCGAAGTCGAGCAGCAGGGCGCGATCCTCGCGGTCGAGGCGGATGTTGCCCGGCTTGACGTCGCGGTGCAGCACGCCCGCGGCGTGGGCCGCGTGCAACGCGGAAGCCATCTCGGCCCCGATGCGCGCGGCCCGGCGCGGGTCCATGCGCGAACCGTGCGCGGACAGCCGCGACAGTTCCTCGTCCAGCCCCGCGCCATCGACCAGCTCCATGGCGAGGTAGGCGAGGCCGCGCTCCTCGCCCGCATCGTGCACGGCCACGATGTGCGGGTGCTTGAGGCGCGCCACCGCCAGCGCTTCACGCTCGAAACGCGCGCGGGTAGTGGTCGAGTGGCGCAGTTCGGGCCGCACGAGCTTGAGCGCGACGCGGCGGCGCAGGAACTGGTGCTCGGCCAGGTAGACCATGCCCATGCCGCCTTCGCCGAGCGGCTCGACCAGCTTGTAGGGCCCCACCGACTCCAAGGCGGGCTGCGGCGGAGCGTCCCCGCCGCGCGCCACGCGCTGCATCTTCTCGAGCTTGGCCAGCAACTCGTCCGGGAAGTCCGGGTGCTCGTCGCGCAGCCCCGCGAGATCGACGCGTTCCCCGCGCAGCACCCTGTCGATGGCGCGATCGTAGAGCTCCTCGTGGGAGGGCGGAGGCGTGGGAGGGCATTCATCCACAGACGCGCGAGTCTAGCCAAAGGTCGCTCTCGTCCGGGTCAAGGCCATTGAGGTGGCAAGTCAGGTGATGTGGTCGGCCAATGAAGCAGGCGTCAAGTGGGCTTGGCACTTCGCGGCTCGCCAAGGACAGTCCAGCAGCGCCGGGGCCCATGCGATTTCAGCCGCGAATAGCATGAGGCATGCAGTTTGCGCGGAGCTCGAGAAGGAAGTGGTTTGGCCGGCATGGCGGACGACAGCTGATTCGATTCCTGCCACGCACTCCCTTGACTCGTCGAGATCCAAAGGCAATGCTGACGCTGGCGAGTTT
>Ga0172367_10000545_pt1 | contig 57981 bp, 54 predicted proteins | sample Lak10m_FD_114542 | JGI IMG/M metagenome (GOLD analysis project Ga0172367, IMG submission 114542) | Freshwater microbial communities from Kabuno Bay, South-Kivu, Congo - kab_022012_10m | ecosystem: Environmental > Aquatic > Freshwater > Lake | place: Democratic Republic of the Congo: South-Kivu... | reverse complement strand
TCCAGTCCTGGGCACAATGCCCTTTCAGCAAAGTTGGGAGGGCAATTTTGTTTGTGAACGTGGCAAGCAAGCTTGCCTAAGTGAACAAATGAAAATGATCGGAACCGCCGAAGGCGGGAAAGGGCATTGTAGCTCCTCAAAAAGTAAGTTTGAGCTGAGCGAAGACAATCCAGTCCTGGGCACGAATAAAAAAGTCCTTCAAGAAGTCCGGGAAATTTTTATAACATTTCTAACACTCCGGCAATCCAATAGAAATCTGACTGGCGAGTCCGCCGTCTGCCGTTTCCTTGTACTTATGATTCATATCGAGTGCAGTATGCCACATGGTGGCAATCACTTTATCCAAACTGACAATCGCATCATCTGGTGTGCTTTGCAATGCAAGTTGTGCAGCAGTAATTGCTTTGATGGCACCCATGGTATTTCGCTCGATGCATGGAATTTGAACCAAGCCTCCAATCGGATCACATGTCAGTCCCAAGTGATGTTCCATCGCAATCTCTGCTGCCATCAAAGCCTGCTGAGGTGTGCCACCAATGCCTTCGGCCAAAGCAGCTGCTGCCATGGCAGATGAAACTCCGATTTCAGCCTGACATCCACCCATAGCTGCAGAAATTGTAGCTCCCTTTTTAAATATGCTCCCTATCTCAGATGCAGTCAGAAGAAAACGCATGATTTTATCTTCATCATTGCCATCACAAAAAATCACATAATACATCAATACAGCAGGGATGACTCCAGCAGCACCATTGGTGGGTGCAGTTACCACTCTTCCAAATGAGGCATTTTCTTCATTGACGGACAATGCAAAACAACTGACCCAATCAAGAATATATCTGAAATCATTTCCTCCATTGTGCACTGCCTGCATCCAAGTAGTACAATCTTTCGGATCTTGATTTTGCAACAATGATTTGTTGATGGCACTGGCTCTTCGTTTCACTTTGAGTCCACCTGGCAACTCCCCTTGTGCATGACACCCACGATAGATACAGTCACGCATGGTTTCCCAAATATGCATTACACCTTTTCGAATGAAAGATGCATCATGCCAAGTCAATTCATTGGCATATACTATCTGATGAATATGCTGTTCTTTTTCTTTGCACCATTTTAGTAAATCATCTGCATGATTTACAACATAGGGGATCACATCATTTGTTTTTTGATCTTGTGCTTCACCTTCCTGTACCACAAATCCCCCACCTATAGAATAATATGTCTGACTGATGTGCTCATCATCACTCAATTCAACCTGAAAATTCATGCCATTGGGATGAAAGGGAAGTATTTCTGATGTTTGAAATACGATATCAATTGATGGATCGAAATCAATCCAATGCTGATTGCCTAAACATATCTTTTTTTCCTTCCCTACTTTTTCAAAATACGGACTGATGGATTCAACAGGAATGGTAACCGGATCTGCGCCTGAAAGTCCCAATACAACAGCCAAATCAGTACCATGGCCCTTACCAGTTTTAGCAAGTGAGCCATAAAGCAACACCTTTACACTTTTGACAAGCATCAACTGATTGGTTGATTGCAAGGATTGAATGAGTTTTTCTGCAGCACGCCAGGGGCCTAGGGTATGTGAACTCGAGGGACCCACACAGATCTTAAACATGTCAAATACTGAAATCGCTTCTGTACTCATATGCTCCACTCATTGTTAACCCAAAGATAATGAATCATATAGGGAGTGGATATGATGTATGCCCTAAACAAAACTTAAAAACGGAGTAAATATGTTTAAACAGTTTCGATTGAAGATTGTTATGTACAATGATGAAGCAGGAAGAAAAAATCATTCGCAATCCAATCATTGTTTTGACTACCGTTGAAACAGACCGTATCATTGAAATGGCATGGGAGGACAGAACGCCCTTCGAAGCCATTTATATGCAGTTCGGAATGCGCGAGTCTGATGTTATACAATTGATGAGAAAAGAACTGAAACGGTCTAGTTTCAATTTATGGCGAAAGAGGGTCAACAGCGGTATCAGCCAAAAACATGCGGCAAAAAGAAATCAAGCCATCAACCGCTTCAAATGTGCATTGCAAAGACAAATTACACACAACAAAATCAGTAAAAGATAAGTGTCTATTCCCCTGCCAACCAATTACAATGAAATCACTCTACTCTTTGAACAGATTGATCCCATTCGATATGGAAAATCAAGAAATTTCACAGATGGGGCAGTCACACAACTTTCCCCCTACATTTCCAGGGGAGTAATTGACGGTAAACAGGCACTAAGACATCTTATTGATAAAGGATACCCTTATTATAGTTGCGAAAAATTCATCCAACAACTTTTTTGGAGAGAATATTTTCAACGTGTTTGGCAAACCTATCAAAGAGGAATCAACCAAGAAATCAAACAGGCTCAGTCAGACGTCAATAATCATGCGATTCCAACTGCTTTATTGAATGCCCATACTTCCATCCAAGCAATCGATGATGGAATTGAGTTGTTGAAATCATCTGGCATGATGCACAATCACCTCCGCATGTACACAGCTTTTCTGGCATGCAACATGGGTAAATCGCATTGGTTGCATCCCGCCAAATGGATGTATTATCATCTGCTGGATGGTGATTGGGGAAGCAATGCATTGTCCTGGCAATGGGTAGCAGGATCTTTTTCAAATAAAAAATACATCGCCAATCAGGAAAACATCAATCATTATACCAAATCCAGCCAGACGAACACATTTCTGGATGTCAGTTATGATGAACTCCAGTTACTTAAAACTCCGTCTGTTCTTGTTGAAATTGAATCAGCCACCCTGCAAACAAACTTACCATCTGCCAGCACATTGAATATTGATGCAGAACTACCTGTATTGCTTTACAATTACTACAACCTCTCACCCACATGGCGGGCAGATATGAAAGCAAACAGAATCTTGCTGTTAGAGCCTGAAATATTCAAAGAGCACCCTGTTGCTGATCATTGTATGTCTTTTGTCCTCCAACTCGCTGAGAACATCGATGGAATCCAACTGTTTGTTGGCAGTTTCAATGAATTGAAAAAACTGCTGAACAATCAACCTGTTTATTTCAGGGAGCACCCATTGAATACCCATTACGAAGGCATAGAAGATTCCCGGTCATGGATTATTCCTTCCACCACAGAAGTACGCGGCTCATTTTTCTCCTTCTGGAAAAAGAATGAACAGGCTATCAGGGGTATGTTCAGATAAATGATGCGACAAAAGGTATTGAGAACGTATCTTTCCCTACAATCATGTAGATTTATGATATGAGACGTTTATCATTAACCATTTATTGCATCTACATTTCATTGCTGATATCCGCACAATCAAAACCAAATATTCTTTTTTTATTGGCGGATGATTTCAGCTATCCTTATGCAAGTGTGTATGGTGATACAATAGTGAAAACACCGAATATTGAGCGACTGGCTAAACAAGGCATTGTATTTACCAATGCCTATGCTGCATCTCCTTCATGTACACCTTCCAGAGCAGGTATGTTGACGGGTAAGTACCCTCATAAACTTGGTGAAGGGGTGAATCTGGTTGGAAAACTGGATGTAGGCATTCCCACTTTCACACAACTACTGAAGAACGAGGGTTATTATGTTGGATTTGAAAGAAAAGGATGGGGACCTGGAGATTACACAAAAATGGGGTACACTGAAAATCCAGCTGGTAAAGAAATTGAATTCAAACAATTGCTAAAGGAATTAAAATCAGATCAACCCTTTTTCTTTTGGTTTGGTACCAATGATCCTCACAGATTTTTCCCCTATGGTGCGGGCAAAAGAAATGGAATAAATCCTGATAACATACAAGTACCCGGATTTCTACCGAATACCGATGAAATCAAAAATGATTTGGCAGACTATTTTCATCTCATCGAAAGATTTGATAAAGAAGTTGGAGAACTAATGGACATGCTGGAAAAAGCAGGAAGATTTAACAATACCATTGTTGTCTTGACAAGTGACAATGGAATGCCTTTCCCACACGCAAAGGCAAATCTATACGATCATGGAACGCGTGTACCACTGATCGTTGGTCACAATAACAATCAGTTTTTAAAAAATACAGTAAACAACTCTTTTGTAAATCTGATAGATCTGATGCCAAGTTTTCTAGATATGGCTGGGATTAAAAATCAACCTCCAACTGACGGCATCAGCCTTGTCCCCATTATGAAAGGACAAAAAAAATCAAACCGGGAAGAAGTTTTCCTTGAAAGAGAAAGGCATTGTTTGTGTAGAATTGATGATGGAATGCTTGCGGGTTACCCGATGCGCGCAGTCAGAGATCATGAGTTTTTATACATTAAAAATTTTCGGCCCAACCGATCTCCTGCTGGAGATGAATCCATTCCTGGAACACCTTCCATTTATGGAGATGTTGACGGTGGACCTTCCAAAGCATTATTGATCGATAACAAAAATGATGCCTCCATCAAATATTACTTTGATTTGAGTTTTGGCAAACGACCGGCTGAAGAATTATACGATATTAAAAACGATCCGTTTCAATTGAATAATCTTGCAGGCAACAGCACGTTTTCTAGTGTACAGAAAAAAATGAATTCGAAACTGCTGAACTGGATGGAAAAAGAAAATGATCCAAGGAGAAATGGTGGTGGCGATGAAATAGATCGGTTTGTTGGAACCACCAAAGCCTGGATCACGAAATGGGGAATCGTCTTTGAAGATCAATGATTGTGACTGCCGTCACAATAAGGCGGATTCTTGGTCTTCTTGCACTGACACAACCAGACCTCTTTGTTCTCTGTTGCTTCAAATCGTAAACTCTTGTAAGGCATGCCCTCAATTTTTTTATGCCTTCCATCACAAAAAGGTTGTTTCTCACTGAGTCCGCATGTACACCAGGCGTAGGCCTTTCCAGCTTCAACGTTTACACAACAAGGTTGGTTGGCAGCGGCTTTTGGAAAGCCTTCATTGGGGATCATTTCTTCCATGGGGTAAATTTTTATAAAAATAAAACAACGTTTTCAAAGTATTGTTCAATATACACAACAGATAAGCCAACAAGTATTTTACGTATATTCATTAGAAGGACATCTACACCATGGGTCAGTTTCTCGGACAAATCAGCCTGCTTGTAAAAGATTATGATGAAGCAATTGAATACTTCTCCCATGTGCTCGAATTTGAATTGTTAGAAGATTCCAAACTCTCCGAAACCAAAAGATGGGTGATGATGCAACCAAAGGGTGCTGGACATGGCTGCAAACTGCTGCTGGCAAAAGCGTCCACAGATGAACAAATCAAATGCATAGGCAATCAAACAGGTGGCAGGGTATTTTTATTTCTGTATACAGATGATATCATGAAAGATTATGAAGCTTACCGAAGCAAAGGAGTTGAATTCATGCGTCCTGTTCAACAGGAATCTTACGGGAAGGTGACCGTCTTCAAAGATATGTATGGAAACCTGTGGGATTTGATCGAAGAAAATAAATAAAATTATACTTGTTCATCATGAAGAAAATTTTTTCTCTGCTCATAGGCTTGTTTGTTTTAATCACAGCCAATAGCAAAGCACAAAACAATGCGAGTCCTAATATCATCCTCATTTACATGGACGATATGGGATACGGTGATTTATCATGCTATGGTGCTGTAAATATTCATACACCTATTTTGGATAAAATGGCTGCAGAAGGCATGCGATTTACCAACTTTCTAACCTCGCAAGCTGTCTGCAGTGCTTCACGTGCATCGCTGCTGACAGGCTGCTATGCCAATCGAATCGGTATATCGGGAGCATTGTGGCCGAAAGCGGGTGTGGGATTATCACCGGATGAAACCACTATTGCAGAATTATTGAAACAAAAAAAATATGCAACTGCTGCATTTGGCAAATGGCACCTAGGTGATGTGAAAGGATACCTGCCCAAGAGCCACGGCTTTGATGAATACTATGGCATTCCTTATTCCAATGATATGTGGCCGGTTTGGTACGATGGAACACCTGCAAAACAGGGCACAAACAAAGCTGGCTATCCCCCTCTTCCTTTGATCGAAGGAGACGAAAAGATTTCAACCATCACATCATTGGATCAACAAGCGCAACTCACTTCAACGCTGACGGATAAAACAATTTCATTCATCGAAAAAAACAAACAGCATCCTTTCTTTGTATATCTCGCTCACCCCATGCCACACGTACCCATCAATGCGAGTGCAGCTTTCAAAGGCAAAAGCAAACAGGGACTCTATGGCGATGTCATTCAAGAGATCGACGCAAATGTGGGGAGAATCATCCGAAAAATTGAGCAACTCGGACTCACAAAAAATACGCTCATCATTTTCACAAGCGATAATGGTCCCTGGTTCAACTTCGGAAACCATGCAGGCAGCACAGGTGGCTTGCGAGAGGGCAAAGGCACTTCATTCGAAGGAGGACACCGTGTGCCTTGCATCATGTGGTGGAAAGGAGTGATTCCCGGTGGAAAAGTCGTCAACCAACTTGCATCCACCATTGATGTATTGCCAACCATTGCTGCACTGACCCAAACAAAACTACCCGAGAAAAAAATTGATGGAGTCAATTTATGGCCACTGCTGCAAGGGGATCTGACCAAGTCACCACGCTCAGAATTCTATTATTATTATAGAAAGAACGCATTGGAAGCAGTGAGAAAAGATAACTGGAAATTGGTTTTTGAACATCCTTCAAGATCTTACTTGAATCAATCTCCCGGAAAAGACGGTTTCCCTGGACAAGCACCAGAAAATGTCTTGATGCCAAAAGCATTGTATGACTTGAGAAGAGATCCTGGTGAGCGCTATGATGTACAAAATGAATTTCCAGCAATTGTAAAAATGCTTGAATTGATTGCTGAAAAAGCAAGAAATGAATTGGGCGACGATCTTCAAAATAGAATTGGATCAGAAGTAAGAACTGCAGCAACGATTGTATATAAATAAATCCAACCACCGGATATCATTTCTCTTATTTGCAATAAGGCAGAAATGAATAATGATAAATTGCAAATGCTTTTGGATGAGTAAATATGTCGTGGCAATCATCAACTAAAATAATACAAGGCCCAAATTGTTATAGAAAGTAGTATTGAACTTGAAAGCTTTACTGCATCTCGTGATTTACCAATATCTATCAATATGAAAAAGCCGATAACACCAGCAATCCAGGCCAACTTGTTTGCTGGGACATGAAAATAGAAAATCAATGTGAGCAGAAAAACATGTAGTATAAAATAAAAAACGATTCGTTTCCATTCAAATTCAACTTGCAAAAAATCAACTACCTGTCGCTGTTGCATTTTTACACTCATGCCAATTTGAATCAATATGCATATCACAAAAACAACAAAAACACGGTGCATAAAGTTAAGCTTGATGCCAAAAATATTTCTCCAATTTGCATAATGAGACAACCAATCATCATACAACCACTCTACTCCAATGCTCAAGAAAGGTGCAGCGACAATGGCCACAGCAGCAGATGCAGGATGCACTCGTTTCCACATCACTCCCAATAGAAAAGCAGATACCACGCCAGGTTTGAAGTATGAAGTATTTTTAGAAAGGACCAGAAAAAAATTTCCATCTGCGCTAGGGTCAAAACTCCACCATGCCAACAAAGCACCTGTAAGACACGCCAGTACAACAGCAGTTTTACCAACTTGTACCAATAGCTTGTCGTTTGCTTCTGCATTGAAATACCTTTTATATACATCAATAGCTGCAATGGTTGAAAGCGAGTTCAACATCGAATAAATACTTGAAAAAATTGCACCTATAAAACCTGCAAGAATCAATCCAACCAGCCCATAACCCTGTGGAACTACCTGTCCCAACAGATAAACAAATGCATCATCTGGCTTTACATTGAAGAGTCCGTATTTGTATTTAAATAGGTATGCAGCTGCCACACCGGCTGAAATTGAAAAAAAAGGAATGGTCAATTTAAGAAACCCAGCTGCAATGGCACCTAGCTGCGCATCGCGATCAGTCCGTGCTGCCAATACGCGTTGCACTTCAAACTGATTGGTTGTCCAGAAAAATCCATGCAATATCAATAAACCACTGAATACACCCGTCCAGGGCAGATCGGGGTGATCACTGGGTAAATACAAATTCATTTTGTGCATACCTTTTGCAGATGCATCCAAATCCAACAATCCTGAAAATCCTCTGATCTCAGGTTGCCAAAGTGTTGAAATACCAACAGCAATAACAGCAACGACCATTAAAACTGTAATGATGTTTTCGGCCCGCACCACTGCATGCATCCCACCAAAAAAAACCAATATGCAAGCAATAGCAGCAATCAAAATAACACCTTCAAGATATCCTGGCACCAAAGCAGTTCCTTGTAATAGCAAACCCAACTGTCTGCTGCCAATATACAATCCCCCCACCAATAGAATAATAATCACTGCAATGATGACAAGGGTATATAATAATCGGGCTGTTTCATTGTATCGATCACCTAAATATTCTGACAATGTAAATGCTTGTTTCTTTCTGTAAGTGGGAATAAATACAAAGCAAAGCATGAGTATGGTTGGGATCGCAAGAAATTCATAGTGACTTTGGGCAAATCCAATGGAATATCCAATGCCCAACATGCCAATGATTTGAGAGAGGCTGACATTGGTGCCGTAAATAGAGCCCGCAACAGACCACCAAGGCAAATTTCGCTCTGCCATGAAGTAGTGAGCAGAGGTTGATTTTTTTGAATAGGATTGAACCGAAACATAGATCAGCAAAATGATGCAAACAAAAAATGCTGCCAAGTCCAACCCTTTGAGCATCCCGATCATATGCAAGGTTATGATTAAAAAAATAGAAGATTTATCCAGTTCTGCCCTGCAATACATTGAGCTTTGCCTGAGGCAAATGTGGCAATACCCACTTTGCAAAATGCCTTGCTTCGTCCATCAATGGATACCCGGATAAAATAAATGCGCGGATTCCCATCTGCATGTATTGATTTAGTTTATCCAATACCTGCTGTGGATTTCCTACAATGGCACCGCCACATCCGCTTCTGGCTCTTCCGATTCCCATCCATAGATGTGGTTCAATAAAATCATCTTCATCAGCGAGTTGATTTCTTGCCTCATCCTGCCTCAACACCCCAGCTGAATGACTGTCTTGCGCAAGATGTTTGAGATTGAAGCCATTGGGATCAAACTTGCTCATGATATGTTTGGCGTAAGCCCTTGCTTCTTCTTCTGTTTCTCTTACAATGACATGTATGCGCAATCCAAAATCGATGGTTCGATCGTATTGCTTGGCACGCTGTGACATTTTATTGATCGTTGCCTCAATAGCAGATTGTGGTTCCGGCCACATCAGAAACACATCGCATTGTTTTGCTGCAACCTCTTTGGAGCCGGGAGAGATGCCTCCAAAATACAACAAGGGTCCACCGTTTTTTTGATATGGTTTCACTGGAGCAGCATCCATCGAGAAAGACGGATATATTTCTCCGCTGTGCTCGATGCGATTGCCGGTCCAGCCCTTTCTCAATATCTCAATCACCTCCTCACATCTTTTATAACGCAGCGTGGGATCTTCTTTCAATCCGGGTAAATCAGAATTGATGATATTGACTGTAAGTCTCCCTTTCAACATATGATCAAGCGTAGCAAGATGGCGTGCCAACATGGGTGGATGGATTTCTCCCGTTCTGACAGCAGTCAACAAATTGATTTGTTTTGTTTTTATTGAAGCGGCAGCAGCAAAAGGAATGGTTTCCTGACCCAACATATAAGAAGTAGGCAATAATATATTATCATAACCCAACTCATCCGCCAATTGTATGATCTGCGTACAATGTTCAAATGTACTGTTGCGTTCAGGATCGGGTACTCCGAGAAATGCTGTGTCGCCACCGCATAAATCATCGAACCATCCTACCTCACAACATAGCTGATGCGTTCTCGTAATAGAAGAAGCCATGGTTAAAAATATGAAATTGATTGCATGAAATGATCATATCATAGTTTTCGTTTAGATCATTTTTTTGGTTGACGATTTACATGGTAGTCTTTGGTCTATCAATGGGCCTGCTACATCTTTTCTAAGTTATACCAGCAGGTATACTTTTTCAAGCAACTCTGAAACATATAATTATGCCAACATTTATAATTTTCCTACTGTTGCAAACAATAATTCAAACGCAGGAGGGAACTTGGCCATTATTCAAGGAATGATCACCCCCTCTGCAAATGGTACAGTAACAGTAAGGTTTGCAAGTGAATTGGGAGCACCTCAAAGCATAACTGCAAAAAAAGGAGCAACCTTGGAGTATTGGTAAAAGTTAAAACCATTTTTAAATGCAACATGATTTGAAATGATGGTGGTTAATAGATTTTACTGCCGTAATTTCATGGCATGCAAGCTTCGTTTTTAAGATCAGTTCGGAAAATTCACAGGTATACAGGGATATTCTTGTTTGTATTTTTTTTCGTCATCGCCATCACAGGATTGCTCTTGGGCTGGAAAAAAAACAGTTTTGGCATCATCCTCCCCACATCCGCAACGGGCACCAGCACGAATCTGCATGATTGGAAATCAGTTGAAATACTGCATCATACAGCTGACAGCATTCTCAAAGCCAATACCGGAATAGCAACTCCTGTAGATCTCGACAGAATTGATATCAGAAAAGACAAAGGCATCGTAAAATTTGTATACATCCACAACTACTGGGAAATACAACTTGATGGGGCAAGCGGAAAACTGCTGCAAATAAGTCAGCGTAGATCTGACCTCATTGAAGATATTCACGATGGATCCTATTTTGATTTGTATTTCAACACCAAAGGAGAACCCATAAAACTTACTTATACACTTATCATGGGTAGTGCTTTGCTCGTATTCACCATAACAGGATTTTGGCTTTGGTACGGACCCATACAAATCAGGAGACAAAAGTCAAAAAAACCAACGTGACATCCGTCACATACTATTAGCAAAAGTGAAGGCATTTTTGCAGTATCAATTTTTTTACAATGATCATAGCCGGATACATTGCTTCACTTTTAATAGGACTATCACTCGGACTCATTGGAGGTGGAGGTTCAATATTAACCGTACCGGTACTGGTTTATCTTTTTGGCGTTGATCCTGTCCTGGCAACCGCCTATTCATTGTTTATTGTTGGTGCCACCAGTTTGGTTGGCGCATTCCCAAAATATAAAAATGGAGAAATCAACCTGAAAACTGCTATCATATTCGGTATTCCATCCATCATTTCTGTATACGCAACAAGAGCTTTTATTGTTCCTGCCATCCCAGCTGAAGTTTTTACGATAGGTTCTTTTGTAATTACAAAAGCCATCCTGATGATGATGATTTTTGCAGTCCTGATGGTATTCGCCTCTGTCTCTATGATCAAAGACAATAAGAATCAAGAACATACTGGTGAGCAAGTTTTCAATTACCCAATGATTCTGCTGGAAGGTATGGTTGTGGGAATATTAACCGGACTCGTAGGCGCAGGTGGCGGATTTCTTATCATACCAGCACTGGTCATTTTCAGTAAACTTCCAATGAAACAAGCTGTAGGCACCTCGTTGCTGATCATCGCGGCCAAATCATTGATAGGTTTTACAGGCGATTTGGGAAAGCAAACGATGGACTGGCAATTGCTGATTTCAGTTACCATCCTCGCTATAATTGGTATTTTTATGGGGAATTTGCTGGGTAAAAAAGTTTCTGCAAATAGCCTTAAAAAGGGATTCGGATGGTTTGTCCTTATCATGGGTATTTATATTATCGTAAAGGAACTTTTTTTAAAATAATTTTTCAAACGCATAAAAATCAACGCTATGTTTTTCCAACACGTTTACGACAAAACACTTGCACAAGCCAGCTACTTTATTGGTTGCCAAAAAGCAGGTGTTGCTGCAGTGATTGATCCCAAAAGAGATGTTGATACCTATCTCGAAATTGCCAAGCAAAACAACATGAAGATTACACATGTCATGGAAACCCATATCCATGCTGATTTTCTTTCAGGTGCAAGAGAATTGAAAGCACTCACGGGTGCAGAACTTTATCTGTCGGATGAAGGCGGACCTGGATGGGAATATGAATTCGATCATATTGGATTGAAAAACGGCTCTAGCTTCATGGTGGGTAATTTGAAAATAGATGTATTACACACCCCCGGACATACCCCTGAGAGCATAAGCTTCTTGCTGACAGATACCCCGGCAAGTCCGGAACCTGTTATGTTCTTTACAGGTGACTTTGTTTTCGTCGGTGATATTGGTCGTCCGGATCTGCTCGAAAAAGCAGCTGGTATGACGGGTACCATGGATGCAGGTGCGCACGAAATGTACAAATCAATCAAAAAATTCAGCGACCTGCCAGACTATATTCAGGTATGGCCCGGACATGGTGCGGGTTCCGCTTGTGGAAAAGCTTTGGGAGCTGTTCCCAGTACAACTGTTGGTTATGAAAAAGTACGCAACTGGGCCTTCCGTTTTTCAAACGATGAAAGCGGATTCGTAAACTTTTTATTGGAAGATCAGCCTGAGCCGCCCAAATACTTCGCGATGATGAAGAAATTGAATAAGGTAGATCGCCCGCTTCTTACTGAAGTCCCAAAACTGAAAAAACTCAGCAACAATGAAATGATGGAGGCGATGGGCAAGGGAATAAAACTGATTGATGCAAGAGTAAAAACTGAATTCGCAAAAGGTTATATTCCAGGAAGCATCAATATCCAAGGCAATAACTCTTTCGCAACATGGGCTGGATGGTATCTGAACTATGAAGAATCATTCATGCTCTTGGCAGATGAATCCCAATTGGATGATCTCACCCGTAAACTGATGCGCATCGGCTTGGACAATATCATGGGATATGTTCCTTCAACGGATGAATTTGTAAAAGCTGGCGGGAAACTTGATATGGTTCCAGTGATCGATATCAATACATTCAAGAAAACATTAGAAGAACCAAATGTTCAAGTTGTTGATCTGAGAGGTGCTGCAGAATTCAAATCAGGACATATCAAAAATGCTGACCATGTTTTCGTAGGAACCTTGCTGAAAAATCTTGATAAAATCAGCAAAGACAAAAAAGTCGTGATTCACTGCCAGGGCGGTGACCGTGCAACCATCGGCTACTCGCTGCTCGCAAGAGAAGGATACAACAATGTATTAAATTACGCTGCCAGCATGAATGAGTGGATTGCATTGGGTAATCCGGTTGAACATTGATAACAATTTTAAATCATTTAAACTATTTACACAATGCTTAATATCTTAAAAAATATATTCAACCCTGGACCTGAAGTCAATTATGCCGAATTGATGAAAAATGGTGCCTTGATTATTGATGTTCGAACGCCAGGTGAATTCAAAAGTGGTCATATCAAAGGTTCTATCAACATCCCGCTTGATGACATCAGAAATAAAACAAACGAATTGAAACAAAAAAATAAAGTCATTATAACCTGTTGCAGGAGCGGGAATAGAAGTGGTATGGCAAAATCAATATTGTCATCAGCCGGGATCGAGTGTTACAACGGCGGACCATGGAACGTACTTGACAATCAGGTTTAATCTCCCGCGATCTCCATTGAATTTTTGTTATCTAATAACTCAACCTCATACAACAATGTGAAAAGAGGTGAGGCAGGCTGCGCCATATGATGAAAAAATCATTATTACTCTTTTTTCTAATATTATGTGTTCTTGCATTTACCCAAGCACAACACCAGGAGATTGGTGAGCAGCCTACTATATGGAAAACATCAATCAAAGAAACCCTTGATACAAATTCCCTTTTACAGTCCTTTAAAAATGGCAAGGCAAGCGGACACCTGCGGTATTTTTTCATGGCTACCGATAATGAAAAAAACCTGTCAGATTACTTTGCAAATGCAGCCGGAGGTGGATTAAAATTTGAAACTGCCCAATACAAAGGCTTTCAAATGGGTATCAGCGGATTCTTTACGTTCAACATCGGTTCATCAGATTTTTTAAAACCTGATCCGATGACTGGGCAATTTAACCGCTATGAAATCGGTCTGTTTGATCAGGAAGACCCCTCTAATAAAAAAGACATTGACCGCCTTGAAGAGCTCTATCTAAAATACAATTTTGATCAGTCGAGTATTACCCTTGGAAAACAATTGATCAATACTCCCTTCATCAACCTGCAGGATGGGAGAATGAGACCGACAGAAATCAACGGACTCTGGCTGAACCATACATTCAAAAAAACAAATATTCAAGGTGGAATCATCTATCAAATTTCTCCAAGAGGAACAGTCAGGTGGTATGATATAGGCGAATCAATTGGCATCTATTCATCAGGTATAAATACAGACGGCAGCAAGTCTGAGTATCCAAACAATACAACATCAAAAGGAATAGCGATGATTGGAGTCAATCAAGAATTGATCAAACATCTTTCATTTAATTTTTGGCACTTGTATGCAGATAATATTTTTAACGTAAGTTTTTTGCAGGCAGAATACAAGAAAAAGTCAGACGAGCGTCATACCCTGCTTGCGGGATTTCAACTTTTCCAACAAAACCGTATGGGTGATGGTGGGAACCAGGATCCATCCAAAAAATATATGCAAGACAAAACATCGTTTGCATTTGGAGGAAAAATTGGATTAGAATTTAACAATTGGACATCTTCTCTAAACTTCAATAGAATTACATCTACCGGAAGATATACGATGCCAAGAGAATGGGGACGTGATCCATTCTACACTTTTATGCCAAGAGAGCGAAATGAAGGATTGGCAGATGTAAACGCCTATGTAATCAAAATAGGAAAAAAGTTCCCCAGAAACCGAATCAGTTCAAATATTGCTTTGGGGCACTTCAATCTGCCATCTGTTGGTAATTATGCTGCAAATAAATACGGACTCCCATCCTATAACCAAATCAATATAGATTTTCGTTATAAGTTCAAGGGGCTGCTCGCCGGACTCGAAACACAAATTCTATTTGTTTATAAAGACAAAGCAACCAAGGAGGACCTGATGAAAAAATATATCATCAATAAGGTAAATATGGGACTATGGAATATTGTGCTGAACTATAATTTTTAGCGTAGAACTGACTTTGTGCTAAAAATCACAGAGGGTTGGCCTGAATTCTATTAAATTTATCAGGTACAACTTATCGTATGCAAAAACAAAACTGGATCATCATTTTTATTGTAAGCGGTCTGTTTCTGCTCTTATTCAGCGAAATCATGGAGGCTACAAATACTCCAGAACAGAAAATTCCCGAACTGAAACAGGATGCATGGGTTGCACCAAGTCTTTTTCTGGATCGCACCTTAGAAGGAAAAGAAAGAGAACTTGTTATATATGGTGAAGAATTGATCGCCAATACTTCCAAATACCTCGGTCCCAAAGGCTCTGTTGCAGCAATTACCAATGGAATGAATTGTCAAAACTGCCACTTGAATGCAGGAAGAAAATCATGGGGCAATAACTATGGTGCTGTTGCAGCAAACTATCCAAAGTTTCGCGATCGGAGCGGTAGCATAGAAACAGTATACAAAAGAGTAAGTGACTGCATGGAAAGAAGTCTCAATGGTAAAACACTCGACAGCAACAGCAGAGAAATGCAGGCCATGATGGCTTATATCAAATGGGTGGGACATGCAGTTGAAAAAGACAGTATTCCAAAAGGCAGCGGCATTCAGCCTCCAGTATACCTTGAGCGTGCTGCGAGTCCAGAGAAAGGCAGCGCAGTATACTCGGCAAAATGTCAATCCTGTCACGGTGCAAACGGCGAGGGACTGTTGGCAGCAGATGGCAAAAGTTATACATATCCTCCCTTGTGGGGTTCAAACAGTTATAATTCAGGAGCGGGACTTTTCAGATTGTCGAGATTTGCAGGATATGTGCGAGACAATATGCCACTCAACCAGGCTTCGCACAATGCCCCTGCATTGAGTGACGAAGATGCATGGGATGTTGCAGCATTTGTAAACTCAAGACCCAGGCCAGGAAAAGATCTCAGTGGAGATTGGCCAAATATTTCAAAGAAGCCAATTGATCATCCTTTTGGTCCATATGCCGATGGATTTTCAGAAACACAACACAAATACGGTCCCTTTAAACCCATCATCGAAGCAAGAAAAAAACAACAAAAACAAAAATCGGCTTAACCTGTTTACCGAATATTTTTCTTACACATAAATATCTCATCATGTCAAACAAGCACATACAACATTGTAGATGTACAAGCTGCACAACAGAAGCAATCAGCAAAGCGGAGCAAGAAATGCATGTACAACTCTCAGAAAACAGCAGAAGAGATTTTTTAAGACGATCTACTAAAATGGGATTGGGATTGGGTATTGGAGGCGGACTCATCAGCGCTCCCCTTGCGGCATCTGCATTGCAGCATGAAGATGCTGCATATAAAACTGCATCGATGGGTAAAAACAAAGCAGTGCTGGATGGCAAAGCGACCAAGATAACACTGCTGCATACTGCAGATATACATTCACAGTTGCTTACGCATGATGAATTTTTTGTTGAGAATGGAAAAAATGTTTTCAAAAAACGTGGGGGATTTGCAACACTTAAATCAATGATCAATACAATACGCAATCAAAACAAATCAAATACATTATTGATTGATGGTGGAGATTGTTTTCAGGGAAGCGGAGTTGCAGCAATGAGTCAGGGCAAAGCAATTGTACCACTCATGAACAATATTGGTTATGATATCATGCTTCCGGGGAATTGGGAAGTGGTATATGGCAAAGAAATGATGATGAAAGACATGTTTGCATACGATGGTGTAAAAGTCTGTGCAAATATGTTTCACAAAACAAATGATGCGTTGAATGGTGACCTGATTTTTCCTCCTTATTTTATTAAACATATTGCAGGCATAAAAATGGGATTCATTGGATACAACGATCCGCTTACTCCCAAACGTCAATCACCTGCATACAGCGATGGTATTCAATTTACAACGCCAGAATTGAATGTTGCCAAATACATCAAAATACTGAAAGAATATGAGCAGTGTGATATGGTGTTCCTGCTCACGCATATGGGACTCGCACAGCAAGTAGGTCTCGCTAACATGGCAGAGGTAAAAGGGGTAGATTATATATTGGGTGCTGATACCCATGAACGTGTGCGAACTCCAATACAAGGCGCCTATACAAAAGTCACAGAGCCTGGGGCCTTTGGATCTTTTATTGCACAATTGGATATCGTAATTGAAAATGGTGAAGTGAAAGACCACAGTTATCAGCTGCTTGATGTGGATCCCCTGAAATACAAAGAGGATGAAGAAATGAAAAGATTGGTTGCAAAAGCAAGAGAGCCTTTTAAAAACGAACTCAATCGTGTCATTGGAAAAACCAAAACTCCCTTGATGCGCTATTATGTGATTGAAACCCCCATGGATAATTTTATCACAGACGCCATCATGTGGAAATTCAAGCCGGATATTGCTTTGAGCAATGGATTCCGTTTTTGTCCACCACTGGTACCCAACCCTGCAACCGGTGAAGCAATCATCACCGTCGATTACCTCTGGAATATGTTACCGGTTGACAGCGAGGCCAAGACAGGAAAAATCACCGGTAAACAATTGTTGGGATGGATGGAAAAAGAATTACACAACGCGTTTGCAAAAGACCCATCCAAGCGTTTTGGAGGCTGGGTCGTGCGTTTCAAAGGAATGGAGGTAAACTTTACCATCGGGAATGATGCTGGGAAAAGGGTCAATTGGATCAAGGTAGGAGGCAATCCATTAGATCTTGAAAAAACATACAGCTTTGTGGCCTGTGAAAGAGATGGTGACCCCGACACAACCATCTGTCGTGTTGAAGGTGTAAGTGAACCGAAAAGATTGGGTGCAACCCTGCACAATGTAATTGAAGAATACTTGAAAATACATTCCCCCATCTCACCAAAACTGGAAGGCAGATGCATGGCAACGGATGCTCCAAATACACTGCTTACCCAATTGATGGGTGTGGGATATGAATTCAGATAATCAATGAGGGAGCTGCTCCCTGAACTTACCGTAAACCCAGGTTCCTGCAATGGCAGAGAGAATGGTAACGATGATGGTGGTGGCGCCATAACCGAGTTGTGCAAAGAGTGGACCCGGACAAGCACCGGTCATTGCCCATCCGAAACCAAATAACAATCCACCATATATCTGACCCTTATTAAAGGTTTTTTCAGGCAATAATATTTCTTCACCGTTGATCGTTTTAATCTTGAGTTTCTTGATCAGAAATAACGATAATGCTCCTACTGCAACAGCAGAACCAATTACACCAAACATATGGAAACTTTGAAGCCTGAACATTTCCTGGATGCGGTACCAAGAAACAACTTCTGCTTTGATCAACACAATCCCAAACAGTACACCAAAAACAAGGTATTTTAGGTTGTGCCAGGCTGGGGTATTTACTTGCTCATCATTCACACACATCGCATCAAGCGATCTTACTTCAAAATCTGTATTTGTATCTTTTATATTGTTGCTCATCCTATTAAATTAAAGTGATAAAATATATGGGAGAATCAGATTGGCCATGATGAATCCGCCAACCATGAAAGAAATGGTTGCAATCAATGAAGGCAATTGCAAATTGGACAAGCCCATGATGGCATGACCGGATGTACATCCGCCTGCATAACGTGTTCCAAATCCAACCAAAAATCCTCCAAATACCATCATGATCAGTCCACGTGGCGTACTCAATTCACTCCAAGCAAAGAGTTGCTCAGGAACCAATCCATTGATTTCAGTAAGTCCATACCCCGATAACTCATTGATGAGTGATGGATTGACAACAATCGCCTGATCATCTTTGAAATACATTGCCGTAAGGATACCGCCAATAAAAATGCCAAATACAAAAAACAGGTTCCAGATTTCTTTTTTCCAATCATACTGAAAAAAAGGAATTTTTGCCGGCATACAAGCGGCACATACATGTCGCAACGATGAAGAAATTCCGAATGTCTTGTTACCAAAAATCAGCAGTGCTGGAACCATGAGTCCGATAATAGGACCCGAAACGTACCATGGCCAGGGCTGTTTAATGAATTCAATGATTGTCATATGAGATAATTGTGTGAACAAATATAATGAAGACAAAAATGATCAATTCAACAATGTGGTTTTGTGATTTTAGTCACATCACAGAATTTTAAGTCCCCCCTGTAATCTGTTTAACTCAATAATTAGCCCTATTGTGAATTATTCATAAGCTGATCCATCATCCCCTCTTCTTTTTCTTTTTTGCGGATGCCGAAATTGTAGCGAAGATTCAATCCAAATCTGCGTGTATCTCCAAAACGTTCCCCGCTTGCTTTGACAGTGCCCTGTGAAAGCAAAAAGTTATTTCGGTTGGTATATAAAATATCATTCACGCTCAATGTGATTGTTAGTTTTCGTTTTAAAAGCTGCTGAGAAAGATTCGTGTTCATCGCACCAAATGTGCTCAACTCATAAAATTGAAGCTGGCCTCTGAACCGGACAAATCCCTGAAAGGACAATTGGGTTGTTTTGGTCAATTTCAAATTATGAAAACTGAACAATGTCCATGAGCCTCTGCGAAATACCAAGGGAGCACCTTCGTATTTACCATCATAATTGTTGTGATTGTACTGCGCACCAATAACAAAGAAATATTTTTTACCTGGAGGAATGGCGGCGATTCCCCTGAAATACATCTCACGGTTGCTGCCCACATTGTCATATGTACGAAAAGCCTGTCGCCTGCTGGAGTCGGCCTGATAGAGCACCTGTGTAAAAATATCCTTGGTCTGGTTGATGCCTACTGCAAACAGTGGACGTTCATCTACAGAAATATTCGCTTCATAATTTTGGGTAAACTGGGGATGCAAAGCGGGATTACCTTTTTCATACAGGAATGGATCTAAAATTCGTATAGCTGGGTTTAACAAACTATATGATGGTCGAGTGATAGACCGACGATACACCAAATATCCCCTCAGTTCATATCCTGCAATCTTCAACAATGAACGGCTTAAATACACATAAGGAAATGCATCCGTGCGGCGCACCGTAAAGGTTGTATCAGTTGGAACAGTTTGCTGTCCAATCATATTGGTATTCTCCAAACGAAGTCCTGTTTTCAAAACAACTGCCCCCATTGTCTTTGAACCTTGTAAATAACCGGCATGAATATGCTCGCTGTAATTGTATTGATTGGTTCTGCGGGTATCAGGCGTTCTGCCAGAATTGTTCAAGAAAAAATAACGCGTATCATTATCAAACCAAAGATTGGCAGTCTTGATACCCGATTCAATCGACAACTTGCCTTTTAATTTTCGTATGAGATTGGCCTGATAAGTGATGAAATGCGATTGATTTTTTGCTTCTCCCTCAAGTTGTTGCTGTGAAACAAATGGAAGCAGAAAACGGTTATCCAGTGTTTGATCGTTCTGGCTTGGATCAAATGAATAGGAAAGATCCTGATTCAATTCTGATCCAATCGTATCGAGCTTATACTTGGCATTGACCGCAACATTGGTATTGATGCTTCTTGCATTGTTTTCTGTTTGAGAAAGTGTTGAAAAAAATACCTGGCTATTGGATTTTCTGAAAATATCTGTGGGATTTTCATTTTCACTTCTGGAACGATTGATATTGATGCGCGTATCCACCCCCATGGTCAGTTTTGTATTCAATTCCCTGTTCACGCCTGCACCTATATACAGCCCATTACCTGGAGCAATGGTTCTGGAAAACTGTTGCAGCAATGAGTCAGTCCCCAATTCACGTGCAGTGTTGATTTGATCATATCCGTTTCGGCTGTTTGTGTTTACATTCAGGTATGATGAACGTGGACCGTCACTGTGATTGAGATTGAAACCCGCATACTGATTTCCATATGTACCTTGATTGAATCCTGCATTCATGCTTCCTGTCAAACCAATCTTTATATTTTTTTTGAGGATGATGTTCACAATTCCTCCTACGCCTGATGCATCATATCTGGCAGAAGGTGTTCTCACCAATTCAACACGATCGATTGCACTGGGCGGAAGACTTTTCAACATGGTAGCGATATCAGCACTGCTCATGCGTTGCTCACGTCCATTGATCCAGACAGCAGAGGGACTCGTACTGTTCAAATAAACATTCCCATCTTGGTCAATGAACAAACCAGGAATTTTTTCCAATACTTCAAATGCATGGGTAGAGCCAAGAGCGACTGGTTCTGGGTCCACAATTGTCTTGTCATCTTCCTGACGCATCAGCGGTTTGCGTGCAGTCACCACAACTCCTTTCATAAGCTTTGCATCACGCTGCAATAAAATGACAGTGTCCAGGTTTTTACCGATGAACACTGTTTTCTTGTACGCTTCAAAAGAATAGGCTTCGACGCTCAATACATAGCGAGCCTTGGGCACAGAAAGTTTAACCAGCCCAGAACTGTCACTGACCCGCATCCAATTTCTGTTGCTGTCGGATGCATTGTACAGTGAAACAGTTGCCCCTGCAACAGATTCTTTGTTTTGATCAACCATTCGAATGGTAACAGCATATTGAGCATGCAATGCATTGACAGCCAATAGAAAAACAGTAAAAACAAAGAAGATTTTTCTCATAACCATGACCACTACAACATTTGGGGCCGCAAAGATATTTAAATACAGGCTACCATTATGATACGAATTTCGATTGTAAATGTTACTGAATCACAACATACAACTATGCATTTTGTTTGGTATATTCATTACAAACTTGATTGCTTGATGTATGAAAAAATATTTGCTGTTGATTTTCATGACAATGTTGATGCAATACTCCTTTGCACAAACTTTCTTGGTTGGTGCAGCGAGTAGAAATATCAATCCAGATGGCGATAGCTTATACATGGCAGGTGGAAATCCCAATCGTCCTTTTATTGATGTGCATGACAGTTTATATGTAAAAGCTGTATTCATTGGAAACAAGAATCAGCATGTCACCATACTTACTTTTGATTGCATTGGATTGATGTATCCTGGTTTATTGGAAATTCGTGATCAGGTCAAACGCAGCATGCCTTCAGTTGATCCAAATAGTATTGTGATGAGCTCTACACATACCCATGCCGGTCCGGATGTGGTTGGCATTTGGGGTAAAAATTTTACACAAAGTGGTGTGAACCAGCGACACATGCAAAAAATAGTCAGTGCTGCAATTGAGGCCATGAAAGAAGCATACGAAAAAAGAGCAAATGCATCGATGCAATATGCGGAGGGTACATTTGGTGAAGATTGGGTAAAAAATATTTCAGAGCCGAATGAAATTGACAGAACCATCAGTGTAATCAGATTCATCAACCAGAAAAATCAATCCTTGGCAACCATTACCAATTTCGCATGTCACCCAACCATCATGGATGATGCAACCAGCGCAGCCAGTGCAGATTATGTGTGGGGATATTATCATTACCTCGATTCATTACAAGGTGGTGTAAATATGTTTTTGCAAGGTGCCATTGGCGGATGGATACAGCCAGAGGATGTGCCATCGTCCTTTGAAAATGCATTACACTATGGTAGATCCATGGGTAGTTATGTACATACACTTTTGCTATCTGCAAGAAAGAATTCCTCCGATAAGATTTCTTTCAAGAGTAAGACGATCACTTTCCCAATGAAGAACCAGGGATTTTCAGCATTGTCCCGAGCAGGTGTAATCAAACGCGCATTTGGAGAAACAGTTGCCTCTGAAATTGCAAGCTTTACCATCGGTGATGCACAGTTTGCTACACATCCAGGCGAAACCGTTCCTGCTATGGGATTAGAAACGAGAGCACTGATGAAAGGGAATGGTCCGAAGTTTGTAATGGGACTCTCACAAGATGCACTGGGGTATATTTTAAAACCAAGTTTTTTTTCAAAGGGGAATAAAATCCCCCACAGTGAATACTTAACAGGCATGAGCATTGGTCCTGATACCATGAAAATCATCATGGATACAATTAAAATTCTTTTAGCAAACTGATAATTAAGAAATAATTTTAAAAAAATAAAAACAGCTATATGTCAACACAAAATTTTAGCAACCATACCAGAATGCACGCACCATTCCATTATGTTTCAGCGCCGTTGGTAATCATTGGTCTCATAGGAAGCATTGTCAACCTTGTGAACTGCCAACCGGAAAACTGTTACAGCGCCTCTTTGTTGGTATTGGTTTTCTTTTTATTGTTGGTCATTGGTTCAATGGTGAGAACATATGCCCTCAAAGCACAGGACAGGGCCATTCGAGCAGAAGAACAGCTACGTCATTTTATGTTGACAGGAAAACCCTTTGACAGCAGATTGAATATCCGACAGATCATTGCCTTGCGATTTGCATCTGACGAGGAATTGCCTGCCTTGGCGAAGAAAGCAGCAGAAGAAAAACTGCGTTCAAAAGAGATCAAACAGCAAATCAACCACTGGAGAGAAGACAATTACAGAATATAAAAGTTGACAAATGAAAAATATTTTATTTCCTGCAATGTTTCTTGTGCTTATCTGCTCAAAGCTGATAGCACAAACATTTGAAGTCACCCTCCCCGCAGATATTTCTAAACAACCTATGGATGGCAGATTGCTGATCATGCTTTCTAAAAATCCATCGGGTGAGCCCCGATTTCAAATCAGCGATGGCCAAGAAACGCAACAGATTTTTGGAATGGATATCGATGGATGGAAACCCGGTTCAACTGTAAGATTGAATGCAGATGCCTTCGGATATCCGGTTGAATCCATCAAAAAAATCAAAAGCGGAAAATATACTGTGCAGGCGCTTTTGCATGTGTATGAAACATTCAAAAGAAAAGATGGTCATGTTGTAAAACTTCCGATGGATCGTGGTGAGGGACAGCATTGGAACATTGCACCAGGAAATATGTATTCCAAGCCGATGGCAGTTGATTTTAAAAACGATGCATCATTCAAAATAAATATCAAAATCAATCAGATCATACCACCCATCAAGGAACCGGAGGACACGAAATATGTAAAGCACATCAAAATTCAATCCAAACTGCTGACTGAATTTTGGGGAAGACCGATGTACCTCGGTGCACATATTTTATTGCCGGAAGGATGGGATACGCACCCCAATGTGAAATATCCTTTGGCTATCTTTCACGGACATTTTCCGGATGATTTTGGTGGATGGAGAACAACACCACCCGATCCTGATCTAAAACCAGATACTGTAAAACGATTCAACTTGATTGGATACAACAAGATCGTACAACAAGAAGCATATGATTTTTATAAGAAGTGGACAGGTCCCGATTTTCCCAGAGTCATCGCCATCGAAATTCAACATGCTAATCCTTATTACGATGATTCTTATGCAGTCAACTCTGCCAATATAGGTCCTTATGGCGACGCGATCACCTATGAATTGATTCCTGAAATTGAAAAATGTTTCAGAGGCATTGGACAAGGATGGGCAAGGTTTATGTATGGAGGAAGCACAGGTGGATGGGAAGCATTGGCAGCACAGGTTTTCTATCCGGATGAATACAATGGAAGCTACGCTGCCTGTCCGGATCCGATCGATTTTCATCATTACATGACGGTTGATCTGTACAATGATAAAAATGCATACTACCGCGAAGGTCCCTTTAGAAGCACCTTGCGTCCGGGGCATCGCAATTACCTAGGACACGTAGATGCCATGGTAAGGGATATGAACCACAGAGAATTGGCATTGGGTTCAAAGAGCAGAAGTGGAGATCAATGGGATATTTGGGAAGCAGTTTATTCTCCAGTTGGAGCAGATGGTTATCCAGCTCGTGTCTTTGATAAAAAAACTGGTGAAATCAACCCATCTGTTGTTGCACACTGGAAAGAAAATTTTGATCTGACACATATTATCCAGCGTGACTGGCCAAAGATTGGAGAAAAACTGAAAGGGAAAATTCATCTCTATGTAGGAGATATGGATAATTATTATTTGAACAATGCAGTATACAATGCAGAAGACATGCTGAAGCAACTGAAAAATCCATCCTGCAATTGTGAAGTAGATTATGGTGACCGTGCAGAGCATTGTTGGAATGGGGATCATAAAAATCCGAATTACATCAGCAGACTTCGTTACCACAGTATGTTCATCAGCAAATGGGTGGAAGAAATAAAATCACGTGCACCAAAAGATGCAGATCTGAATGCATGGAGATATTGATCGAAATCAATTGAAATCAATCCAATACATAGTTCTTTCATTATTGATGTGCATACTGTATACAAATACAGATGCACAATCACGATATGTCTATAAAGCAGGTGACCCCAATGGAATCAGCAAATGGTACATGGGTAGACAGATCGCCCAAGTGATGAGCCATTTTGGAGTAGAATGGCTGGAGCGTCCGGAGCGTGATTTTGAAGAAAATGCAACCTTGTTGATCAAAAATCTACAGCTCAAATCAGGCATGAATGTAGCGGATATTGGAGCTGGGAGCGGATACCACAGCAGACTGATGGCTGGCTTGATCGGAAAAGGAAAAGTATTTGCTGTTGATGTGGAGCCCATCATGCTCGTCTATTTGAAACAAAGAATAGAACAGGAAAATCTCTTGAACATCGTCCCTGTCTTAGGTACAACAACCGCTGTTTCACTTCCCAACGAAAGCATAGACCTGATGTTGTTGGTAGATGTTTACCATGAATTTTCTGATCCCTTTGAAATGACAAGATCCATGTACAATGCATTGAAGCCAAATGGAAAGCTTGTGTTGGTTGAGTTCAGGATGGAAGACGATGCAGTACCCATCAAAACCATTCACAAGATGGGTGAAGCACAGGCTGTGAAAGAAATGAAAGCTGCAGGATTCCGTTTGGAGAAAAATATTAAAAACTTGCCTTGGCAGCATTGCATGGTATTCGTAAAGAACGATAAGTAAATCATTTATGTTATTATAAATACAAATGAAATATTGTAAGAATATTTTATCAATGGGTAGAAGATATCAATATATTGTACCATGAATATTTTAGTTTTATGTACAGGCAATTCATGCAGAAGCCAAATCGCACATGGATATCTGCAAGCATTTGTTGGAGACAAAGCAACAGTTTACAGTGCTGGCGTGGGAACACATGGTGTGAACCCAAAAGCAATTGCAACAATGAAAGAAGATGGGATAGACATCTCTCATCATACTTCGAACAACGTTTCTGAATATAAACACATTGAATTCAAATACGTCATCACCTTATGCAACAATGCCAAAGAACAATGTCCGTATTTCCCATCTAATGCCGAAAAATTCCATTATAATTTCCCCGATCCAGCAAAGGCGAGCGGGACCGAGGAGCAAATTCAACAGGAATTTGTCCAGGTAAGGGAGATGATCAAGAAATATTGTTTAGACTTTGTAAAGTCCTACTTGAAATAAATAATACAGCCGGCTCAAATCTGAATGCTTTATTCTAGACTCCATCAAGTATGTTCCAGGTTAGAACTAACTTTGATAACGGGATGGGGATGCGCTTACTACAAATATTATTCTTGGTTTTTTCCATGCTTGAAATAGCTGGTCAACAATTGTTCTACAGTACCCCGGAGCCAGGTGTAGAGCAACTCATGAAATATAAATCAATAGGAAGAATTGGAAATAATATTTTGGTTTCAAGAGAGCACAAACGCAAACATGTCATCAGTGTTTTTGCAAACGACATGAGCCTCATTCGAGAACATGAAATGTCCCTCTTGCCAAAAGAAGTATTGGATGTTGATTATATCAATACAGGTGATAAGGCAATCATGTTTTACCAATATCTCGAGAAGAATACGCTGTATATCGCTAGCATGGGTTTAGATGAGAACGGAAAAATAATCAGTGAAACAGTTGTACATGACTCAACACTCATAGAAAATCGAACAGAATTCCCGCTCTATCAAATTTTCAGCAATACAACTAAAACGTTTTTCATCCATTTACTGATGAATGACAACAATGAGCAGATTACCAAAATAAATACTGCCTTGTACAATAGCAGAATGGAAAAAATTGAACAGGCCACATTGCTCATATCCACTCCTGATGGAACAGAGAAATTAAATCAATTTCAACTCGACAATGGAGGAAATCTTGTTTTTGCCCGGAATCTATTAGGAGATGCAACAGGAAACATATCTCGCTCAGATATTTTGATCAAATTAAAAGGATCGAATCAAATCAAAGATGCTACCATCCAATTCAATAAAATTGGAATCAAAGAAATCAAGACCGTCATTGATCAAGTCAATAACCGAATCATAGTTGCTGCTTTATTTTTTGGTGGTAAAAAAATGAGTGCACAAGGAATATTTTCAATGCTGGTTGATATCAATACCGGAAATGTATCGCACTGGCACCAAGAATTTTTTTCTGATAGTCTCAGAAAAGAGTTGAAAGTAAAACACACACCGCATATCAGAACATTTGATGATTATTATCTGGATCAAGTAATACCATATACAAATGGCGGCTATACATTGATTTTGGAACAGAGGTTTACCGAGGGTAACAGAGGAATTGTTTCAGACAATCGGTCTCTTGTTTCAGATCCACTTCCACCGCGTGTAATATACAACGGCAACAGCAGTGATGGTGCACTTTTCAGTATTATACGAACACCCTATCAGGCTTTTCAAATACCGATAGAAACTTCCTCCAGATCATATGCAAGAAATGTAGCTGGAAATGTATTGGTTCTTTCGGTAAACAATGAAAGCGAGATAATCAATGAGCAGGTTTTAAGAAAGGAACAAGACGAAGTAAAAAGTGCCCATACCATATCTTATACAACCATCAAAAATGCTAATGGCATCAGATTTGTATACAATGAAAAGGAAAAAAATAACCTGAGTTTGAGAAGTGCCAACTTTGTCCCAGACGCACGCATCAAGAGATATCCTGCTGCCAAAGGTACCATTCCCAATATGCGGCTTTTACCCCGGTATGCTTCTCAAATTGGATTCAATGAATGCATCATGCCTGCAGTAAAATCAGGCATTGGCAGCTTTGTGAGGGTTGTGTTTTAAAACTCTTTCTCTGCCATTTCACTTTGAGGCAAATTCAATTTTCGGTTTTTCTTGGAAAGGTTAAACCCCATAGATAACTGAATTTGATCAGGCTCATATATATAATTGGTGGTGGTATAGAAGAGATTGCCTTTTGTAGTAATTCGCTGTATGTTTGAAATTCCCATACCGGCATCTATGAACAACCACTGCAGCTGAACATTCCACCTGCTGTCTTTTGATACTTTTCTTATTGCCATATTTGGTGTAAAGAATGCCCCGTCTTCTCCTTGCGCTGTTGCACGCAGTGATAAATAATTCAAGCTCAACTGAAGACTCCAATTGTTTTTCAAACTCAATGTTTGAGCAGCATTGATGGAGTATACCCAACTGCTGTTCGCTGCATCTACCGATCCATTCAACAATTGCCCGCGGATATTGTATTTATACGCATTCCCTCCAAATACTACCTGCCATATACGTGCAATCCGATAATTCAGTCCCCATTCAATACCAGTCTGCGTTGCCCATGCCGCATTTGTAAACAACCTGCCCAGGATTGTATCATTGAAAACATTGTTGACCCGTTGTATTGGATTCTTGATGCGCTGATGATACAGACTCAAAGCAATACTCCCTTTGGATAATTTTTTTTCAAGTCCCAATTCCCATGTGCCAGTCAACTCAGGTAACAAATTCGGATCACCTTGCTCAAGAGTCTCAGAGTGCTCTCTTTCAGGAAGGGGGTTCAATTCAAAATTATTTGTTCGCTTTATCCTTCTTGTAAATGAATGTTTTAAAACAGTTTTAGGTGATGACTGATACCGTATCAGATAAGAGGGAAATAGATTCAACAAGGACAATGAATTCCAATCTGCAGCAGCAACTTTCACATGACGCATCATATGCTCAGCCCTGAGACCTCCCTGTAAAAACCACTTCTCTGTCTGTTTTGAAAATTGAAAATAACCTGCCTGAATATTATTCTCGACATGTATTTTACCACTGAAAAAAGGATCTAACGTAAAGGGAGCATTGGCACTTCCCCTTGATAAATAGTTGAAATTCCCCTTTTGATAATCATACCGCAATTGAATACCAGTCTGCCATACAATTTGGCTGGATGTCCCTTTTATATCCGCCTTCCATCTGAACGCATGGAGTGGATTGTTCCCCGGATTGGATGTTTCTTGATACAAAAATGATTTGGAACGATCTGAATAATTGAAATTGGAAGTAAGTGATTCAAGCATGGCTCCTTCATATTGAAAGGATTGCATAAGAGATAACTTATTACTCAATTGATGACTGCTGCCTACTGTAGCCAAACTGAATATTCCTTCTTTTTCTGCAGTATTCTCATTGAAATATTGAAAACGGGAAATGGTTCTGCGTATCAATAGATCCATCTTGGAATTATCGTATACTAAATCAGCAACCCGACGCTGATATTTTTTCCCAAGATAGAAGGCTGCATCGATATTGTTTCTCTCGTTCAATTGATACACTGCAGATGCCCTTCCTCCCAATGAATATCGTTTAAAACTTCTTTCACCCTCTGAAGGAAAAGATGTTTTGTAAGGCGGAGAAATGGTAATTACGTCACCCTCTCTGTAACCGGCAATATCATTTCGTATGTAATTGAATCCTGTGCTGATGTCCCACTTCCCTTGTTGATAGCCAACCGAAACATCTCCGCTGTATCGCTGTGGCGCATCTTGTCGTTGATTGTCAAAATCATTGATCGGAGGAGCGCCCATCATTATATTGGAGTTGAACATCCATCCGCCCTCTGGTGCATTTTTAGTGATGATATTCAATATTCCATTTTTACCCTCGGCATCGAATGCAGCACCCGGACTACCAATGAATTCAACTGATTCAATGGATGAAGCTGATAATTGTCCAAGTATAAAAGCAGGATCTCCCTGCGTTGGCTTGCCATTGATAAGTACCTGAATGCTGGATGAACCCCTTGCATTGATTTCTCCTTGTCCATTTACACTCATGGAAGAGAGATTTTTAATCAAATCAATGGCTGTTCCATTGTTCGCAATTAAATACTCTGCCGCACGAAAAACCTGACGATCAAGTTTAAATCCAACAGGAGGTTTCTTGCCTTTCACCACAATATCTTGTAAAGAGAGTTGCCGAGGTAAAGTATCAGTTGCAGGCTGTTTTTGTAAGGAATTATCGAGAGTAGATAAGCGCTTATTGGAGATTTTGGCAGAAATCTCTCCAATAAAAAGAAAACCAGTTAAAAGCAGAATGATGTTTTGCAAACGAAATCAGTTGGTGTAAATATATCAAATAAACCATATTGACTTAAATGCACAGGTTCGATTAATTGAAGCAAATCAAAATAAGTGAGGCTGCTTGTGCATCTTCTTTGATTAGCCCAACGACAACGGTTACACGATCACCGATTTTTAAGTCACGCACTGAAGCCTTACCATTTGATTGCTTAATGCTGGTTTTATCTGTGATATGGATTATTTCTTTGATGCCATCTTTTCGTTGAATCAGCATTGATTGCTCATCCACCTCTACAATTGTTCCTGTTCCACCTGTTCTTCCGCAAAGGTCATCTTGGTTTTGATCGGGTGACAGATGGTTTATTTTAGGATGTGGACCCTGATTCATTCGATCGGGACCTGTATCTGTTGCAGATGTAACAGATTGATACCATGAATAAGATATATAAACGGATGCCATTACAATCACAATAATAGAAGCAAGAAATATTTTACTGGATTTCAAGAAATTCCAGCAACGAGGAAGCATGAGATACGTGCAATATCCAATCAAGTATCCGAGTCCATTCAATATTACATCATCAATATCAAAAATACCAACATGCAGCAGGGATTGCATGCCTTCAATCAGCATACCGGAAAAGATGGCGAATACAAACGATTTTTTCAGATCAACTGCAGAAAAAACATATGGCATTAGCAGTCCCACAGGTACCAGTAAAATGATATTGCCAACTATATTGATAGCCCCGATCAGCAAGCCTTTTTCCCCTGCGAGATAGGGAAAAATGGTTTTGAATGGGATGAAATTGGGCTCGCCTTCATGGGTGCCACCAAAATTCAGCATCAAAACACCTATATGAATAAGAGGGACATCTTTGAATACCATGATTTTGATCAACAACAAACAATATCCAAATAGCAACAGTTGCAATAATCGTTTTTTCAAAATCATAAAAATTAGATGCTTAAATATAAAATATTTCTCTGCTTCTTTATATATTTATAATACACTACATTGGAAATAGAATTTCATAATATGATATGCATAAAAACTGATATACCAGACGAACTAAACCAGATAGATGATGAGTGCAAGGCAATCTATCATTGCAAAACCTCTGTTTGTTTTTACCTCTTCAAATCAAGAGAACTTCGTAATGCATTTGTAGAAGAAACCAAGGGAATGATGAAGGCTGAAAGAATGGAAGTATACAATCGATATAATTCTTTAACTGAATCCAAATAATATGATACGCTTTATTGCTGCACTGTGCATCCTCTGTATAAGCATGTCGTTTTCAAACAACATGAATACCGGGAAAGGTAAAAAATGGATAAGTCTATTTGATGGAAAAACACTCAATGGCTGGAAAATGGGTGAGAATCCCGAGACTTTCACCATCGAGGATGGAAGCATCAAAGTTGCCGGTCCACGTTCACACCTATACTATGATGGTCCCGTGATGAACCATGATTTCAAAAATTTTGAATTCAAAGCACAAGTCATGACAAAGCCCGGTTCCAATTCAGGTATCTACTTTCACACCGTCTTTCAGGAAAAAGGTTTTCCTGACAAAGGATTTGAAGTGCAGGTGAACAATTCACATACAGACTGGAAAAGAAGCGGTGGACTCTATGACATCAAGGACACCAGGGAGGTATATGTAAAAGATGATGAGTGGTACACAGAGTATATTCGAGTCGAAGGGAAACATGTTATAGTAAAAATAAATGACCAGGTTGTTACCGATTGGACACAACCTGAAGATTTTGTACCTGCAAAAAATCATCTCAACCGCATCATCGCTTCCGGAACATTTGCCTTGCAGGGACATGATCCGAAAAGTGTTGTGTATTACAAAGACATCATGGTGAGACCTTTGAAATAACAACATACAATTGTTATAATAATGGCAAAATTCAAATCCTCAACTGGTGTAGAGATTTTGACGAGAGTCCGATAGCCATTACTTTTTCAATGATTTCTTCAGTTGATTCTTTTAGTTCCAATTTTTTATATGGAGCTTCTTTGATCCACTCATAAAAATGGATTGAGAAATTTTCATCAACGGTTTTAACTGATTTTACACCAAAGCTTTTATCCAATGCTGCAGCATTGCAAACTTGTTCATACTGACCTGAAATAGGAATTACCATCAATTTTTTACCCAAATAAAGTGCTTCAGCAGGTGTCTCAAATCCCGCACTTGTGATCATTCCATGACAACTAATTAAACTAGTGTTGAATAACTCTTTATTAACGGGAAAGAATTTTATATTACCATCCTGATGGATTTTTGTAACCTCACCAGAAAATATTTGGAATGAATATTTATTCAGTTGATGAAAATATTTTCTTAGAATACCCAAACAAAATTGTGAAAGATAAACTGTAAAATGACCTTCATCTCTTGGTTCGGCTGATACAATAAATCTTTTTATGATTGGATGAAAGATAAATCGGTCATATTTTTCAAAGTGTAGTCCAATGTTACTTGAAGCTCTTGCATAATTTGATAATACGAACTCACCCAGCATATCTTTTTTAATTGGCCTTGGGACCTGCTTGCTCAAGAAACTTGCCTGGTGCCCAAAATGAATTGAATGCTTCCCTTTTAATTGACATGCCATTGAAGTGATAGATTCAAAATCATTGATGATCAAATCATATTTTTCAATGGGCAAGTGCTTAGCCTCTCGCCAAACCTGCTTAAATCTAATATTCGTGATTGTTTTTTTAATATCAATACTGCCATTTTGCTGATTATACTCAAGACTGATCCCCTTGCTTTTATATGCAACTGGAAGATCACATTTTAAATCATAATTAGAGCCACTCAGAAATACATCGACGTCGCCATATTTTTTCAGATAAGGGTATATTTCAATAGCCCTGCTGATATGACCATTCCCGGTTGCCTGAATCGCATAAAATATTTTCAAATTTTTAGCGTGCAACATAAATTGATTTGAAAAATAGACTTACCTCATCTGTTAAAACGTTGATCACTGGGATTTCATTATTGTGTTTCAATGTGATTACTTCTGTTTTTGTTATAGCGGTTTCTTTGTAATGATAAATTTCCCAATACCCTTCATTGTATTCCAAACAAGTAAGATTTTCAATCCAATCTCCACTATTCAAATAAGTTACAGAACCTCTATCTGTCTTGACTTCCCTGATTTGAGGTTGATGAATATGCCCACATATAACATTGTCATACCCATTTTCAATTGCCAATTCTGCAGCTGTTTGTTCAAAATTCCCTATCCATGCTACGGCTTTTTTAACTCCGTTTTTAACTTTCTTGCTCAAACTCATTTTTTCTTTCCCGAGCAGTCTCAACATCCAATTAATAGCCCTGTTCAGTAAAATCAGTAAATCATATCCATGACCTCCAAGCTTGGCAATCAACTTTGCACTTCCTTTGGTAGTGGCATCAAAAACATCACCATGAAAAATCCATGTTTTTTGTCCATCGATATCAATAACAAGCTTATCAACCAGTTTTAAATTGCCCAATTGGAGTCCACTATATCTTCTCAATGTCTCATCGTGATTGCCCGTAATGTAAACGACTTCTGTTCCTTTGGCCATCAGGCTGAATATCTCCTTGATGACTTGCATATGAGATGCAGGAAAATAGTGTTTTCTGAATTGCCAAATATCTACTATGTCCCCGTTTAATACTAAAAGCTTTGGTTGAATGCTGCGCAAATAAGATATTAGTTCAGTTGCGTGGCAGCCATAGGTTCCAAGATGGAGATCACTTAAAACGACCAAATCAAGAAGTCGTCTGTTCATACAGATGTTTTTCAAAGTTCCATCTATATACATGGTTAAACAGAAAATACAGATTAATAAATCTTGAACTTAATTTAACGTAATTGTTATTGGCTGAATTCTGCATACAGGTGTTGTATCAACCCGTCAGCCAGTCCAATTTTGGGCACTAGTATCTCATCTATGTCTGCCCATTTCATGATTTGTATGTAAATAAGCAATGCCGGAACAATCACATCTGCCCGGTCTTCTCGCAAATTATAATTGCGAATTCGATCTTCCAATGTACAAGATGAAAATTCTTTATAATAATCTCTCAACAGTGCGATATCGAGTGACTTTCCATCTTTTTTCTTACTGAGTGAAAAGACCTTATTGATATTACCCCCTGTTCCAATTGCAATAATATTTTTAATACCCTTTACATTGCTGCGAATTTCATTTTTCATTACTTCCCAATCCTCCTCAACAACCATTTCTTTTAAAAGTCGAATAGTCCCAATATTAAAAGATCTTTTATATATAAGTTGATTATTGCTAAAAAATGTTACTTCTGTACTTCCTCCGCCCACATCAATGTATAAATAACTGTTGTCCTTATTTAAATTTTCTGCAATGTGAGATTCATAAATCAATGATGCTTCAAAATCACCACTAATTACTTGGATATTGATGCCAGTCTCCAGAAATATTTTTCTTACAACTTCTGCTTTGTTTTTTGCATCTCTCATTGCACTGGTAGCTACCGCAATGTGCTTGTCAACCCGATATGCGTTCATGAGATGGGCATAGGCCTTCATGGTTTGAAGTATCATACCCTTTTTAGGCTTTGAAATTTCACCTGTCTCAAAAACATCAAATCCAAGTCGCAATGGAACACGAATAAGGTTCAGTTTATTGAACCTTGGACTTCCCTTTTGAGGCGTTATAACCTCGCTGATGAGTAACCTACACGCATTGGTCCCAATATCAATTGCTGCTAATCTCAATGATTCCTCACATTATTTTCTTGATAAGAATCGGTAGATTTCATGTTGAGATCTCACCGTTTTGTCTCTATGTGAAGTTACGTAGTTGTTGTGAAAATCAGTATCCAGAATGCGTGCTTTTACATTGTCTTTCAGCTGAATATGTAATATTTCAATCAGCTCATTCTTAAGTTGTACATCCAGGACCGGACAAGCAGCTTCAACCCTGTGATCAAGATTTCTTACCATCCAATCCGCACTGGAAATGTATACACGTGGATCACCATCATTGTGAAAAACCAGCACACGGGCATGTTCCAGATATTCATCCACAATACTAATGGCTCGAGGAGTTTTTTCCTTTTTCTTGAGTAATTTTTTAGCACTATATATACCCCTGATGATCAAATCAACTTTAACTCCTACTGTAGATGCATGACAGAGTTTATCAACCAGTGTTATGTCACTCAAAGAATTTAGCTTTAAAATAATAGAAGCAGGCTGACCTTTTTTAGCAGCCCTGATTTCCCTGTCGATCATTTGATTGATCTGTTTTCTCATTCCAACAGGACTCACCAATAAAGTACTGCAATCAGTTAAAGCTTCTTTATGCAACAACGGATTTTCGAGATAATAAAATATCTTATTGATATCCGCCATGATATTTCTATTGGATGTCAACAGACAATGATCCCCATAAAAATTCGCTGTACGCTCATTTAAGTTACCTGTACTGACAAAACCGTATTGGACTATTTTATTTTTGACGCGCTTTTTGATCACACATATTTTGGCATGCACCTTCATATTGGGAATACCTAAAATAACTTTTACTCCCTCTTCCTCGAGCACCGATTTCCATTCAAGATTTGCTTCCTCATCAAATCTTGCCTTTAGCTCCAGCATTACTTCTACTTTTTTACCATTTCGGGATGCATTGATGAGCGCATTGATGATACGGGACTCAGGAGCCAATCGGTAGGCTGTTATTTTGATGGACTGCACTTCAGGATCCATTGCAGCTTCTCTCAGCAAATCAGTAATAGCATTGAATGCATGATAAGGGAAATGCAACAGAACATCTTTTTTATGAATGATATCTGTAACCCTGATAGCTCCTTTCAAATCGGGATGAGTAAATGATACTTTTTTTCGCTTTTGAGCTGAGAACACATCCGGAAAGTCCATGAAATGTTTGAAATTATGTATCCTTCCTCCTGGAATAATGCTGGAGTAATTATCAATTCTTAATTTTTTTGTCAAAAACATCAGCAACCCACTGTTCATTTCTTTGTCATATACAAACCTCACAGGCTTCCCTCTCCTTCTTTTTTTCAACCCTTTTTGCATTTTCTCCACCAGTGTTGTCTGCACATCACTGTCCAAATCAATTTCTGCATCCTTGGTTACTTTGAAAATATGTGACTCAAAGTGGTCAAATCCAAAATACGAGAAGATGTATGGAAGATTGACACGAATGATATCTTCCAATAAAATGATATGGGTTTCATTTCGTTTGGTAGGCAATTCAATGAATCGCCCAAGAGATCGGGAAGGAATCTCAATGAGTGCATACTGTTGTTTGTAGGCAGAGTGTTTTTTTCGCATGACAACACCCAGGTAAATACTCTTGTCGCGCAGATACGGAAGTTCAGGAAGACTTTCAATCATGAGAGGAATAATGTTTGAACGGACTTCCTTGTCGAAGAAATCAATCACATATGCTCGCTGTTCTTGTGTGAGCTGTGTATCATTTTTGATAAAAACCCTCTCCTTTTTCATTTCGAGCTGAATACTCCTCCAAATACGATCAAATTCATTCTGTTGGTTCAACACAGTTAAAAGAATATCATGAAGCACCTCTTTAGGTCTTTCCTCCAAATGAAAGTTCATCTTAGATTTTTTTTCAGAAAACTCTACCATGCGTTTCAATGTGGCTACACGCACCCGAAAGAATTCATCAAGGTTGTTTGAAAAAATACCCAGAAAACGAATGCGCTCTTTCAAAGGAACTGTCGAATCATTTGCTTCCTGTAAAACCCTCGCATTGAAACTTAGCCAACTGATATCTCGTGCTACAAAAGGATATTTTTGCATGCTTGGAAGATAACTATTTCATAAATGCAAAAACATGTATTGATTTTAACAATAAGTGAAATTTTAAAAGATTCAAAAGAACGCGATTCATACAGTTGAAAACTTGAAATTAACATGTTATAAACATGTAGTTTATGTAAACAGTCCTTTAATTTTTAATTAATAATTAGATCACAATACAAACCAAACTTGCTGTAAATATTCATTCATGGGCAACACCTTCGACATCATTCTTCACACGAAGAAATTACTGCAAGCTGGTATTTTCAACCACCTGACCGATGAAAATATTTCAGTACTTCATCACCTGATCATGCAATCATCGTTTCAATATCTCAATAAAAAGAAATTCTTTGAGATTTGGAGAAAAGGTGATTTCAGTGAACATTTTGTGCATATGCAGCTGCTTCAAGAAACTAACTTTATTCTTCAAAAAAACGGAGAACAAATCATTGAAGAAAACTTTCTTGAAACGATGTATTGATTTTATTGAAAACTCACAATCAGCTTAACTTGATTAATTACAATCAAGTGTAAATTTCTATTTTATTCTTTTTAACTCTCTCAAAAGCTGTTCCTCTGTCGGTAAATACAATTGATATTTACTTGTTACAATGGTTTGATTGTTTTCAGGAAGCAGGCTTATTACTGAGCAGAAGCCTTTCAAAAAGACTGGAATTTATTTGACGCTCAAGCTGACGTGAAGTCCAGTTGTTTTTTGCAGATTCAACTTCATAAAACTCTCTTTTCAATTGATTTTCAATACTTAACAGCAATTTATAATGTGTCCAGCCCAATTGCGTCCGCAGTGCAGACGCAATTGGAAATGTTCTATAAAACTGTCAATACCTCTCCAGCTCACGTCTTTTAAATGCGGTTCCATGTGATTTAAGCAATTCGACAGATAACTTCTTTATTAAGTTCTGACGATATATCCTTTCTTCATTTTTTCTATTTTCCTCTTCAAAAATTTTTTTCTTCCCAATTCCCAATACATTCTTACACGAATGTGATCTACTGATCGAATAGCTTTTATGCGCGAATCATCAATGATCTTTTTTACTTCTTCGATAAAATGATGACTGATCTCCATTTGAATTCCTCAAATCTGATAAAAACAGTTCTATTGAAAAAGTGAAAAAAACAAAAATGAACTGGAATTTACACAAGCTAATATGTTATAAATAAAAAAGAAAATACACCCAGATTGAAATCATTATATAAAAGACTACATAATTTTATTTATCATTTTTTGAAACTCATTTGATTCTCCTTATCAGACGCTCATAAGCCTCCGCATATTGCATCATACCAATATCATTGGGATGCGTTCCGTCGACTGTGCTCTCTGTCGTAAACCCAATAGCAGATGCAGTGAGCAGGTAGATATCACGCAGACCTTCTTTCTTCAATTTTTGAAAAACCTCTGCAGCAATTTCACTGGCCGCTTTGTAACGGGCTGTCATCACCGAATCCATGTTCATACCTTCGAGTCCGCTGCAGTGTTCTGCAAGTACAATCGGGACTCCAGGATGTGTTGACTGTAAATCGGCAATGGACTTTCGAATTCTCCGTTCAATTTCCTCAGCAGGAAACTGATTTCTCAACGTCAGATTGGGCATGCAATCAAGTATGTATATTTTTGCATCGATGGAATTGATCAAATCAATCACAGGCTGTTCCAATTGTCCGTTGCCTGAAAATCCAAGGTTGATCATCTTCGCATGCAACTTTCGCCCCAATATATTTGTCCATGCGAGTCCGGGTCTGCTGGCACAAGCTCCATTCATTATGGAAGTCCCATACGCCACAATGGGCTTCCCAGTTTCAACCGGCAAAAATTCAAATCGATTTTCAATGGGTATACCCACACTCATCCATTGCACTGCCGTATACAATGGAAGATAGAGCCTGAATATTTCATCTCTCTGTGACAAGACCATGTTTTCAAACAGATAGGTAATGGTATCGCCGAATGCATAAGAACCTTTTGCCCAACGCCAATCCCCATCTACATCTTTTGCATACAGGTCCACGCCAGCAACCCCTGTGGCAGGCATATGGGGCATAGACTGATTTCCTTTCACCACATATCGGACAACAACTGTCCTACTGTTTGTTTTGAATCCAATGTATTCACCTGCTGTGTTTCGAGACAGATTCCAAACAACTGGTCTGACTACTTTCTCTGCAGATGAAGGGAATCGATCATACGGACTTGCCAAGTCACGATGCCAACCTCTCCCATCCACGACTGCAAAATCAGCAGCAACAGGATCATACCATTTGATAGACTGGGAAATAGCGAACAAAGGCAAGAGATATAAAAAGAAGAGGATTGATTGTCTCATATTTCAGGTTTGATAATTATCTACAATAATGAAGCATAATTTAATAATAAAGATTGAAAAAAGAATAGCAGCGTAAAATAATCTATACCTTCCGGAAAATCTATATCATAAACAAACTCCTTTGCTTTATCAGAAAATACCGAACCGAAATCATCATTGGAGTCATTGTATTTCTTTCTTTTCTTTTAAAAGATGTTCTGAAAATTTTGTTGAAGATGTAAGTATCTTTAATAGAATATATTTAAAATATTTATTCGTAAATCTCCCCGTTCACAAAAGCTTCAAAAAGCCAAAAAATATTTCATGCTCAACCATCTTCTCAACGGCATCCATCATGTTGCAATCATTTGTGCTGATTATGAAAGATCGAAATCTTTTTATACCAATATATTGGGATTCAATATTGTCAATGAGACATATCGTGAAAACAGAAAATCATATAAACTTGATCTAGCACTCAATGAACAATACATCATAGAATTGTTCTCGTTTCCTGATCCACCCCCAAGACCATCACGACCTGAATCATGCGGATTGCGACATTTGGCATTTAAGACAAATGATATAGAAAAAGCAATTGAGGTATTATCAGAAAAGGATGTAACCTGTGAACCAATAAGAGTGGATGAAATAACCGGGAAAAAATTTACATTCTTTTCCGACCCTGACGGTCTACCATTGGAACTCTACCAAGCATAAAAAACCCTTGCAAGTTCAACACTCACAAGGGTTCATTATTAGATACATTCAGAAGAAATTATTTTTTCAACAGTGCATAGAAAGAGGACTCAATCTTCTTGTATTCATCCTCCAATACATCAATGGCACCAATCCTTGATGGAGAAAACGGCTCAATACCCAATACAAGTGAAAAATATACGTCACTCAATCTTCTGCGATACTTAAACTCATCAAAGAATACTGTCTTTCTGTTGGTTTCGATGATTTCTTTTCTTAAGCTGTCCAATGCATTCAATTGTGTTTGTTCAGCAGAGGAATTGCTTGCCATCTTGGTAAGTACTGCAATAGATTTATCCAATGAATCAACCAGCACAGCAAGTTTTTCGTGCAGCCTGAATAAACGCATCGACTGCTCATGCAGCTGATTCATCTTTGCTGCTGTGAATCCCTTTTCAGGATTGGGTTCTACAACAAAGCTCTGCTCAAATTTCTGATCACCGATTTCCATTACAGCTTTGTATTTACCCGTTTTTACCCTAGGGCCCAAAACAGATGAAAACAATACACTTGAACCTGCAGTGAATCCACCCAAGGCAACCTTACACGGGTTTTGATCAAGTCCCCAATACACCCTGTTCAACCCCTTGTTGGTTGTTCCATTGATATCTTTGATTTTTTTATTGGTTTCATCATACAATACAATTTTCACAGACTGCTCAGAACGTTGTTTCAAAAAATATTCAAAAGCAGGAAGATTGGCCTTGTTGCCGGCTGTCCATCCAGCAAGATTTCCATCTTCTGATGGAACCTGAGGAGCAAAATCATATTTGAAATTTGCAACTGGATAAAAAACTACATCTTTTGTCAAATCTGTTTTGATCAACCTGCGCAGGGATACCAGATTATCCAATACATAAATACCTCTGCCATGTGTAGCAATTGCTAAATCACCTGTATGTGGCACGACTTTCAAATCTCTTACCAAAGCATACCAGGGAATATTCTGGTATTTACTGCGCATCCATGTTTTACCTGCATCGATTGAAATGAACAAGCCCATCTCAGTACCTAAAAAGAGCAGGTTCTCCTGCTCAAGGTCTTCTCTGATTACATGGGCAAAACCTGAAAATTCCTTGGACTCAAATTTTTTCCATGTTTTCCCTGCATCACTGCTGACTACCACATATGTAGCATGATCACCATATCCATGATTGTCCAATGTTACATATACCCTGTTCGGATTTTTAGAGGATAACTCAATACTGGAAATCCATGCATACTTGGGAACGCCGGCCGACCAGATATTCGGAGAAAGATTGATCCAATTTTTTCCTCCATTGTTGGTATACTGCAAATGACCGTCGTCCGTGCCAACCCAAATGATATCCTCGTTGCGCGGATCTTGCGTCATGGTGAAAATCGTACAGTGATTTTCTGCACTGGTATTATCACCAGTAATGCCTCCGCTTTTTTCGGTGTTCTGTTTATTTCTGTCATTTGTAGTGAGGTCAGGAGAAATCTTCATCCAGTTGGTGCCTTCATCAATTGATTTATATAAATACTGATTGGCAATGTATACATTGTACCCTCCGGGACGCTTGGTACTCTTTGCAACCACTATAGGCGTATTCCAATTCCATCGATGAAGATCTTCACCCACATTTCGCTGCGGCTTGATGCCATAACTCAATCCGTTGGAAAGATTGATGCGATTGATTTCTCCACCTTGTGACTCTGCATATACAGTATTCGAATTGATAGGAGACGGCTGTACCCAAAATCCATCACCACCATTGAGAAATTTCCAGTCAGTGCTTGATACACCGCCTGGTGAAGAACTCGGCGCCATCCAAGAACCATTGTCCTGCAAACCTCCATATACATTGAAAATTTTATCATTGCTCACTGCAACATGATAAAATTGACCTACTGGAAGATTGTTCAAAAACGACCAGGATACTCCTTTGTTATGACTGACGTACACCCCACCATCCGTTGCTAAATACATCGTATTGGTATTGAGTGGATTGATCCAAAGGGCATGATGATCTGCATGTGGCACCACATCACCAATGATTGTATTGGACCAAGAATATCCACCATCAATTGAATATTGAAAATCAAATGCGGGTCGATATACTCGCTTAGGATCTTTTGGATCAAACTCAAGCGCACTGAAATAAAAAGGTCTGGCTGTAATATTATCTGTACTCGCTAATTTGGTCCAGGTATCTCCTTCGTCTTGCGATTGATACAAACCCGGAACTTTTGCTTCGACAATTGCAAGCACTTCTTTTGGCTTGGATGGATTGATGGTTACAACAATTCTTCCAAGATCACCATCAGGCAATCCAGCCTGGATTTTTTTCCAGGTCTTACCACCATCAATCGATTTATACAATCCACTGGTGCTTCCACCTGAATTGAAGGAGAATGGCTGACGCCTGAATTTCCAGAAACTTGCCAAGAGTATATTTGGATTCGTGGGACTCATCGCAATATCCGCACAACCGGTTTCTTCATCTACATACAATATTTTGTTCCAACTCTTTCCACCATCAATTGAATGATAGAGTCCTCTGTGTTTGCTTGAACTCCAAAGTGGACCAGGTGCAGATACAAAAATGCGCTTGGTATTGGTTGGATCGATGATGATTTTGCTGATGTGCTCTGTACTGTCGAGTCCGATTTTCTGCCAATTAGCCCCAGCATCGGTTGACTTGTACAATCCATCCCCGATGGAAACGGAGTTGCGCATATTGCTTTCACCAGTTGCTGCATATATGATTTTTGAGGAAGATGGATCGAGTGCCAAAGCTCCAATCGATTGACAGTATTTGTCGAAGATTGGAGTAAATGATATCCCACCATTTAAGCTTTTCCAAATTCCTCCACCTGCTGTTCCCACGTATAAATTGATCTGATTGTCAACTGTAGTCCCCGCAATACTGGTGATCCTTCCGCTCATCGTAGAGGGACCAAGATTTCTTGCAGACATCGATTGAAAAAAAGAAGAGTTGTTCAGTATAGTGTTGGTTTGGGTTTGTGCATGCAAGAATACACAAGCACCAATCAAAACACTGCTCAGGAATAATTTAATGCTGTACATATGATTAATTTCCTTTGAAGATGTTCTCGTCAATAGCAAGATTAATTTCAATCTTATCTGTTACAAGCAATTGACCCATTTGTTCTGATTTGTGTGGGATCTTAATGCCAAATGGAATGGTTTTGTAATCGAATACTTTTGTAACCATCTTCATTTCCTGACCCTGTTGCTTAACAGTTTTTTCTTCTTTGTAAATCAAAGAGGTATTGACATCAAAGAAATACACACTCTCATTATTATTCTTAGTAGTCATCTTAACTTTGTAAAATTCATTTCCATCTTCTTCATCTTTTCCTAAAAATTCGACAGTTGAACCTTTTGCTGCATAGTCGATGAATTCATCTTGTATATCTAATTCATCCAATTTTTGTTTTAATTCCTCTTCTGAAATAGGCTGCAAAGATGATCTTCCACCAAATGGATTTTGTGACCAGCCTTTTGAAGGTGTGGTGATGTCAATTATTTTTTGTCCCTGGAATTCAGCATCTACTCTTACACCAACATTGTGAACAGCCTGCTGGGTAAAATTGATTTTAATCCCCTGTACTTCAATGAAACCATTTACTTTCATTGATTTTACTTGCTTCCATTTTTCTTTCCCGCCGATGGCAGTGATGTACTTTTCGATGACTTCATCCGCTGTTTGTGCCTGGATATTGAATGAAAGCAAAACAAGGGGAAGCATCAGCGCTGCATAAACAAAGAGCTTTTTCATAAAGAATGTTTTTAAGTGTATACAAAATTATCTGGGTCGCTCATTGAACATTCAACATTTGGATGAGCGGTTATAACCCCATTTTAGGGGTAAATGTAGACAGGAAAAGCATTGGATGCTTTCTAAACAGGGAATAAATATGTTAAATATTCGAAAAGTGGCATGCGGTTGGACAATCAAGTAACTGATAATGAAAGTATTCCTATAAATATTTTTTATTGCTTATATAATCTTGATGAAAGATCGGAGCTTGCTGTATGATAAGCAATAAATGATTAAATTATAGTTGAAATAAAAAGATCAAGCATTATGAGAAATCTAGAAATCCCGCTGTCAGAGTTACATAAATACATTGATAACGCTGAAAAAATGCATGAGAAGATTTCAAGTGTAAATGTTGGATGGCATATTGAACATTCACTCTTGGTCATTCAAAAAATAGGCGAAACGGTCATCCAATCAGATCCCAATAATTACACATGGAAATGGAATGCCTCAAGATGCTTGGTATTTACATTGAATAAATTCCCCAGGGGCAAGGGCAAAGCACCGGATATCGTCAAACCCACACAAACAGAGAAAACAGATTTTGATGCAATGTTTGCAAAAACCAGGAGCATCATTGAAGAATTGAAAAGCTGCTCTGCGAATCAGTTCTTTCTACATCCCATTTTTGGAAACCTGAATAAGAAAAATACGTTTATCATGCTAGACATTCATACTAGGCATCATATCCTCATCATAAATGATATTCTGCGCGCTCAATATGTCGAATAGAAATCATTGTATAATTTTTTATTGCATACAACTGTAAATTTTAAACAAACAATGATTCTCCTAACGTATGCGAACAAATTAAAATGCCCGTTGTTTTCTTTGCATGAACAACCAAGTAGACTTACTCAAAAAAGAAATCGAAGCAGAAAGATCAAAGCTCCTCGCTCATCCAGCTTATAAAAATATCAATGATTTAGAGGGACTCCAAAAGTTCTCTCAAATTCATGTTTATGCAGTGTGGGACTTTATGAGTCTCCTGAAATCCCTGCAAATCGCTCTTACCTCTGTCTCCCTTCCCTGGGTTCCAGTTGGATCAGCAAATACAAGATACCTTATCAATGAGATCGTTCTGGGAGAGGAATCTGACGTGGATGAAAATGGAAACAGGATCAGTCATTTTGAACTTTATCTCAAGGCTATGCGTCAAATGGGTGCAGATACCTCCGGCATCGAAAATATGCTGCAACTTATAAATGAGGGCAACTCAATAGAACACGCTATACGTCAAATTGATATTGCACCGGAAGTCAAAGCATTTCTTGAATACACTTTTCAAATTGCATTGCATGCACCTGCACATATCAAAGCATCTGTATTTACATTCGGAAGAGAAGATTTGATCCCGTCTATGTTTCATGAACTCCTTCAGCAATTATACACAGAAACACCTGAGAAAGTTTCCATCTTCAAATACTATATTGAAAGACATATCGAAGTAGATGGCGATCATCACAGTCAACTTGCTATAGATATGGTTGCAGAATTATGTGGAGACGATGATACCAAATGGAAAGAAGCAACAGAAGCTGCTAAAAAAGCGCTTCAGGTAAGATACACGCTTTGGGATGCAGTAGAAAACGCGGTTGAGGTAGATTAAGCATACAAAACTGAAAGCTTTTTTATAAAGAGATCTGGTCGATATCAAATGTCTGCACCAATTCTTCTCTGGTAACAAATGAACAGATCATTGTCATACTGGCTAACACGTGATAATTCAAATTCTACAAGATCTGAAATACTAATTATTTTTTCTGTACCAAATAACCCTTTTGCTTTTGAATCAATGAGCACCTTAGGGGCTATAAATAAGTTCATCTCATCAATATAATTATTCAACATCAATTGTGTTGCCAATTTACCACCTGCTTCAACAAGTATATGATAATGTTTTAAGCCAAGTTGCATATTGAAAAATGAATCCAAATTGATATTTCCATCCTGATCAAAATCGGTAAAAATTAGTTGAACGTTTTTAGGCACTTTTTTGATCTCTTTCCGATTCCCAAATAAATAAATAATTGAATTTGGATGTGCCTGGAATAGAGATAAACCCGCATTTTCAGTTTCAAGCAATGTAAAATTTCGGTCAATTATAAGTATATTCTTATCACTCATTGTACCGTCGGATTTTCTAATGTTTAATCTTGCATCATCCTTTAAAATTGTTTGATAAGTTGTTAGAATTGCATCAGCAGCAGGTCTCAACTTTTCATGGACATGATTCCGGCTTTCCTCATTGCTCAACCATTTACTGTTTCCAAATCGATCAGCAATCTTTCCATCAATTGTCATAGCCATCTTTAGAGAAATATATGGACGTTTGCGCCGTTGATTGATGAAAAATTCTCTATTCAATTCAATCAATTCCTTATAATTGTTGACCTCCACATCAATTCCAGCATTTTTCAATACCTCCACTCCTCCAACGAGTGGATTTGGGTCGGTTGTACCTATGACTACTTTTTTGATACCATGTTTTTGGATCAAAGATGTGCAAGGAGGCGTTTTGCCCTGGTGGGAACATGGTTCCAATGTTACATATAGTACACAATCGGTTAAATCACTTTGCTGGCAAAGTGCGTCATTGATTGCATTTACCTCTGCATGTGCAAGCCCGAATTGCTCATGGCAACCTTTGCCTAAAATGAGCCCTTTCTCTGAAACCACAACAGCTCCTACCATTGGATTGGGTCGAACCCTCATGAAATCAGCTGTTTTGGCAATGTTAAATGCTTCTTTCATAAAAGGATTCATTGCCATTTTGAACTAGTTTTGCGCAAATTTTACTGATGTTTACTGGTATTGTACATAAAGGTAAGGTTGTTGCGTTGAAGAGCACAACAGATGGAATTGAAATAGAAATTTTATCTACTGTAAAATTACCGAGACTGAAAAATGGTGAAAGTATAGCAATTGATGGCGCTTGCCTATCAATGATTCAACAAAAAAACAATACCGTAAGCTTTTTTGTATCCCCTGAATCATTGGACAAGACCATTATCGGTCAATATAAAAAGGGGGCAATTGTCAATATCGAACTCCCTCTTTCAAAACAGGACTTTTTAGGAGGTCATTATGTATTGGGGCATGTGGACACCATTTCACAAGTTAAAAAGGTAAAAACACTGGAAGAAGTATGGTTCATTGAAATCAATTTACCCAAACAATTTGCACAATATGTTGTTTATAAGGGATCTATAGCAGTGAACGGTATCAGCCTCACTGTAAATAAAGTAAATAAATCCAGTTTCGAACTTTGTATCATACCAGTAACATTGCAAAAGTCAAATATGTCAACTTTGAAAAAAGGAAGTTTGGTCAACCTGGAATTTGACATACTGGCAAAATACACTGAGCGAATTTTGAAAAAAGGCAAATGAAATTTTCAGACCTGCATATAGCTTTGGAAACCTTTAAAAAAGGTAATTCTATCATTGTAGTTGATGCTCTCTCGAGAGAAAATGAAGGTGATATCATTTTCCCTGCAGATTGCTCAACACCTGAAAAAATCAATTTTTGTGCAACCAGAGGAAAAGGACTGATTTGCATAGCAATTGATATTGCAACAGCTGAGAGACTGGACCTAAAGCCTTTGAGAAGCAATCAGCAAGATCAATTTCACACCGCTTTTTATGATCCGATAGACGCAGCTGCAAAACATGGTATTACCACAGGTATTTCTGCCTATGAAAGGTCGACTACAGCAAAAATGGTGACTAATAAAAATTCTACCCCTAATGATTTTATAAAACCAGGTCACCTGTTCCCGGTTGTAGCAAAAGAACAAGGGTTGCTGGAAAGAGAAGGTCACACGGAAGCAAGTGTTGATCTCTGTAAACTAACTGGTCATTACCCGGCAGCCATCATATGTGAAATCATGCAAGAAGACGGAACAATGATGAGAAGAGATGGGCTGTTCTCGTTTGCACGTGAACATGATCTTCCAATCATCTCTATCCAACAAATAATGGACCATAGAATAACGACTGAAAACCACATATTACATATTTCGAAAGCCCATCTCCCAACTATATTTGGTGACTTTACAGTACATAGCTTTAAAAATACAATTACAAGAACAGAACACCTTGCATTGGTCAAATATTCAAATCGACTAAACAAACGTATTGTGAGAATACACAGTGAGTGTATCACCGGTGATGTGCTCGCTAGCCTGCGATGCGACTGCAGGGATCAGCTTGAAAAATCAATGAAACTTATCCACCAGAATGGCAACGGAATCCTTATTTACTTAAAAGGTCACGAGGGAAGGGGCATAGGCATATCAAATAAAATTGCAGCATATGCGTTGCAGGAAGAAGGACTCAATACTTTTGAGGCAAATGAAAAACTTGGACTCCCCAGGGATAACAGGGATTACCAAGATGCTATATGGATATTGAAATATTTTAATATCAATTCATTTGATTTGATCACCAATAACAATGATAAGCTGATCGCAGTCCAGAAAAATGGACTCCAAGCGAACGTGATACAAGTTCGCTCAGAAGTAACCATTCACAATGAACAATACTTGAGAGACAAAATCAGTATTGCCAGACACCAAATAATATTCGAACAATGATCGCCATCATCAGATCTACATTCAACGAAGAGATAACAGAAAAACTACTCAATGGGTGTGTTCAAACACTCACTCAACAACAGGTTGACTATCGTGTATTTGAATGTCCAGGTGCAGTTGAAACAGTTGGTTACACCAAAAAAATTGCAGCAATGCTGAATCCTGATGCGGTGATCGTCATTGGTGCTATCATCAAAGGTGATACTGATCACTATGAATATGTATGTAATTATGTAACACAGGGCCACTCCTTTCTCGCCACTCAAATTGATGTACCTGTAATTTTTGGTATTCTGACAACCCAAAATGAAGAACTTGCTCTCGAGAGAGCTGCGATAGACAAGATGAATAAAGGAAAAGAATTTGCCGATACGGCTATACATATGATAAAGGCCTTCAAAGAAATTTGAACAACGATTTACAAATTGAATGAATATAACTTTTAACCCCGTAATAAAGCGCTTAAATTTCTCCTAGAATTTTCGAAGAATTTACTTTTACCTCATTGATAATTATTTATTTCAGTCTCACTAGCAATGATTTCTTCTTTTCATCAAGTTATTGAACTATCGACTTTCAATATTGATATGTTCTGAGTGTTTATATTAATTAAATGTGAAAATCTTCTTTTTCTAAACAATTATCCCATTCCCCCGTTATACGTCTAAACATAATCATGAAAATCAAATTATTATTTACAATCCTCCTTGGAGGAATGCTCAGTGTGTCAGCTCAAAATACGGTAGTTGATGTAGCAGTTGGTTCAAAAGACCACACAACATTGGTAGCAGCTGTTAAAGCAGCCGATTTGGTAAGCACTTTGCAAAGCGCAGGTCCTTTCACTGTATTCGCACCAGTAAACGACGCGTTTGCCAATTTGCCCAAAGGAACAGTTGAAAGTTTGCTGAAGCCTGAAAACAAGGCAACCCTCGCAAAAGTTCTTACATACCATGTTGTTGCAGGTAATTTGGATGCAGCTGCTGTTGTGAAAGCAATCAAAGATGGTAATGGAAAAGCTACAGTAAAAACAGTAAGCGGTGGAAGTTTGACTGCATCATTAGAGAACGGCAAGGTTATCCTCACCGACGAAAATGGCAGGACTTCAACTGTAGTAGCAACCGACTTGAAAGCAGGAAACGGTGTTGTGCATGTCATCAACACAGTTGTATTGCCTAAATAAAAGAAAGTTCTTTTAGTAAAAAGGTGGTGTATAATCTACACCACCTTTTTTATTTTATTCAGCCCAGTCAGGATAATCTCCTAACTTAAAACCGCTTCACGCTTCTGAATGGTAATTCTTTTGGCAGATCCGCCGGTTTCAGTTTTTTGGAATGAAGGCATTTGCTTTTCAAATGATCTTACTGCATGACTACCTTCCCATTGTTTCACTGGAATGGATTTCTTGATCAATTTCTCAATATCGCGCAAATACGATTTCTCTTCATTGCTGCAAAATGACAAAGCGATACCAGATGCTCCAGCCCGGCCAGTCCTGCCAATACGATGTACGTATGTCTCTGGTACATTGGGCAGTTCAAAATTGAGTACATGCGAGAGTTGATCGATATCGATGCCTCTTGCAGCAATATCTGTGGCGACCAAGACTCTGACACGTTTATTTTTAAAGTTTTCCAATGCAGTCTGTCGTGCATTTTGTGATTTATTCCCATGAATGGCAGCAGCAGAAATTCCTGAAGCATTCAATCGCCTGGAAAGTTTATCAGCCGCATGTTTCATCTGCGTAAACACCAACAGAGACTCAATAGATGTATCATTTAGAATATTAACCAGCAAATCCTGCTTTTCTTTTTTGTCAACAAAATATACTGCCTGCTGAATCATCTCTGCTGTAGAAGAAACGGGCGTTACTTCAATTTTTACAGGATGCTTCAACAGCATACCAGCAAGCTGACTGATTTCAGGCGGCATGGTTGCAGAGAAAAAAAGAGATTGTCTTTTAACTGGAAGCTTAGCAACTATTTTTTTAACATCATGGATGAATCCCATGTCAAGCATACGGTCTGCTTCATCCAATACAAAATATTTAATATTAGAAAGAGAAATATGTCCCTGTTGCATCAGGTCTAATAACCTTCCTGGCGTCGCCACCAAGATATCAATACCATTTCGAAGCGCATTCACCTGCGCATGCTGTGAAACTCCCCCAAAAATGACGAGGTGTTTGAGAGAAAGGTGTCTGCCGTAAGCAGCAATGCTCTCACCAATTTGAATGGCGAGTTCGCGTGTAGGCGTTAGTATCAATACATCGATGCTCCGCATTCTGCTGGATCTTGATGCGCGTTCTTCATGCATCAGTTGTAAAATAGGAATGGTAAAAGCAGCAGTTTTCCCTGTTCCTGTCTGCGCACATCCCAAAATATCGTTGCGGTCTAAAATGGGAGTGATTGATTTTTGTTGAATCTGTGTGGGTGTTTCATACCCCTCTTCGTCCAAAGCCTTCAATATAGGCTCAATGAGTCTTAAATTTTTAAATGACACGTTTATATTAATTAAATGAAAAATATGATAAGGCCATCGCTATGGGACCGATGCTTTATCTGCCTTACGTTAGAACAACAACATATTTGAGAAGAAAAAACTGCACAAACACAAAGAGCAATAACATCAAGAAGTACAAAGATAGTTCAATTAGTTTAAATATGATTGAAAAAAGCAAACGGCGTTGTAGATCAAAATATTTCGAACGGGAATGTAGAAGATGATGCAACTGTAAAAAAGCACATTTTCTTGCTTAAAATACCTTTGTTACATCGTACAGTTAAAACATATTTGTGCAACAAATTGGTATGATACAAGAAAAGTATCTAAAGTTTTACCAATTGTATGCAAGTATACATGATGAATTAGCAAAATTAATTTTTGCAATAGTTACCATTTTGGTAACTTTGAAAACGTGGACTGTGAGAGTGATTTCAAAAAAAGCTTTGAAAGAGTGTTGGGAGAAGCATCCCGATGCGGAAAAAGCATTGAGGGCATGGTACAGAGAAATGTGTTTGGGGGGATTGGATCAATTCTAACCAATTGAAAATGGATTTCCCAAGTACAAGTGTTCTAGGTGAAAAAAGAATCATATTCAATATAAAAGGAAACCAATATAGATTGGTTGTGAGAGTTAATTTTCATTTTCAGTTGATCTGGATAAGGTTTGTGGGAACTCATCAAGAATATGATAAAATCGACGCACATTCAATTTAATATGAACATCAAACCAATAAAGTCAAAGAAAGATTATAAGCTTGCAATCAAGAGACTGGAAGCAATATTTGATGCAAAAGCTGGAACAGTTGAAGGCAATGAACTTGAAATTTTATCCATACTCATTGAACATTATGAAAACAGACAATTACTGATTGAATATCCGGATCCAATCGAAGCGATTAAATTCAGGATGGATCAAATGGGGTACAGATCTGCTGATCTGGCTCAAATCATAGGTTATAAAAGTCGTGTGAGTGAAATTCTACATAAAAAAAGAAAGCTTACGATTGAAATGATCAGAATCCTGAATAAAAAATTAAAAATCCCGGCAGAGATTCTTATACAATCGAAGATTATGTAAAATATTTTTTTATTAACTTATTCAAATTACAGCTATTCATCAAACGAAACCCAAACAAGATCATTAAACCGCGGATTTGTTTATAATACATAAGATTGTAAATTTGAAAGTAACAATTAGCCAATGCGACTTTTGATCATTATATGCTTAGCCTCGTTCAATTGCTGTCTTGCACAACAAAAAAATCCATTGCCCAAGACATTGGTTTTCAAATCGGCCGCCTACTCTTCTCAACCAAAAAAACCACCTGTTACCATCAGGCCGGATTTCATCAGCAGCAGGCAAGGGTATGTCTGCAGACAGGAATGGAAATTTGAAAAGAAAGTCGGACTGCCCATCAGAGTCAGATTGGGCTCACTGGAATATGTGAACAAAATGGAAGGGAAATAAATTATTGAATACCCAATTTGGTTAGAAAATTGTGCGACATATTTATTTATTGATTTGACTGGTAAAAGTACTTTCAAAGATTTTATCTGCATTGTTTGCTTCAAACCCTTCCCGCAAATGCTCTCTTTTTCTTTCTTCTCTTGGAATAGTCGCAAACTGTGGCAAAACTTTTCTTTCTGCAAATTCAACATAACTGCCTGCAATGGTATATTTTTCATCACCGGCAAAACTGGCTTCAATTACTTGTGCAACAGTGGAACTCTGAAGGAGTAAACCATCCGGACTAACTTTGATCTTTCCTCCGGCATCATTCAATTTAATCCCGTTTCTTTCAAGAAAATCATTGAATGCTTCCAAGGTATTGAATCCATCTTTCAAATAATGAACACTTATTGTATAATGATTCAAATAGTAGCGGTTGTAAATCACCCATGCCGCGTATTCGGATTCATTCAAAAGAGAGAGATAATCTGATTTGGTAGGAATACGCCACAAGGATGTATGCAAAAAGTTACCAACTTCAACAGGATCATTCATGTCGAGTGCATCAACTGGGTCAGACTTCACTTCATTTGTATAAGAATAAATAATTTGTTGTGCTAATGAAGAGAGGTCTTTCACCCTCAACTCACTTATAAATATCCTGGGAAATTCAGGAGATGGAGGTGCATACCAATAGGCATCGAGTTTTTTCCCTTCAAAACTGTAGTGGTCTTTTTTTGTGTATCCATAATGCAGGAATATTTTTTCAAGAGAAGCGATACCCAAGTACTCAACTCCCATGGTTCTAAAAGCAATATGGTCATTGCTGATGTCATTTTCACTTTGTATAACGTTTTCTCTGATCAAATCATTGATGACTTTTTTTACATCAGGTACACGGTCTGCATACCTGATCATCAGCATATCCATTACAATTTTCAATTCATCTAATTTTTTCATATTTCAGTATTTAATGAAAGTATTTTCCATTTTTGGTTGAAAGAAAATCGTTGAATTTGATTTCTTCTTGTTTGATAAACCCCTTCTGTGGAAGCTTCTTATATGCCACCATCTCTATAACCGCTGCCAATGAAGCAGCTGTTGTCCAGGATGTGGAACACCATTTTCCCACAGAAATTTTAATAGTATAGCAAGATCTGAAATTTTCTTCACGATTCAATTGACTGATTGCTTCCGGTCTTCCCAAAACAGCCCATTTGTCGCAGAGATGACGCAAGGAAGTCGTTTTTTCATAATAAATTCATGTTGAAATTTGTATCTGGAATCTATGGAAATCATCAAAGAGATCAGGATTAAAAAGGAAATGACGCAGCAACAACTAGCAGATGAAAGCGGGGTCACCTTGAGGACAATTCAACGGATTGAAAACGGTGATGTAAAACCGAGTCTTCACTCCTTGAATACCCTTGGCAAGGTGCTGGAGTCAGATCTTTCGGAGTTGTTTCAAAAATCCGCATCCAAACCTTATGAATTCAATTTCACCATTAAAATCACAGATATGAATCAATTTCTGACTGACCTGAAACAGCTGGTCAAAAATCACTGGAAAGTAATTGTATTGATCATTGCCGTCATCTGGCTTGTAACCAATTATACAGATATCAAAGCGGGTATACTTGACGGTTGGAACAATAAATAAATCTTTTTCTTTATCCCTCTCGATAAATATCCTTCAACATAGATAAGTCAACCGCTAAGACCTCATTGTGATTGCCGCGAAAGTGTTTTGATGATTTTACTTATATTTAAGTAAGTCAATATCATCATTCTTAAAAACAATACATGAACAGGCGTGAATTTTCAAGGATTTCATTTGCATGTCTCCCGGGGATATCGATGCTTTCAGGTTGCATCAGCAATCCATCGCGGTTTGACCCATCTGAATTGATGAAAAAATCATTTGTGAATGGAGTTCAATTTGGTGTACAACCTTTTTGCTATCATGACCTCGTGATGAATATAGAAAACAGAGAAACGCTGATTGAAAAGGTGAAACGAAATGGCTTTGGACTGATGGAACTGCATGCAAGATGGTGCGAACCTAAATTCAATGAACCGGGAAATAGCAAAGAAGTCTCCAGGGAAAAAGTCCGTCAATGGAGAATAAGTGCTCCCGACAGTTATTATGAAAGCATCCGCAAAGAGTTTGACGAGGCGGGGATTTCAATCCTGAACTACTATGTGGATATGGATGCTTCATATTTCAATAATTATACTGAATATACAGATGAAGAGGTAGATGCTACATTCAGGGCTGCAAAATATTAGGCGCTGGTGCATGTGTGGGTTCAGAAGGACAAAAATCGATCAAGCGATTGGTTCCTTTTGCTGAAAAACACAATATGTTCATTTCAGTTCACAACCATTCCAATCTGTCCGATCCAGATGCATTCAATAACGAACAAAGCTTTATCAATGCATTTGCTTTCTCCCCCAATGTAAGAGCAACTTTCGATACAAGACATTATACTGCTGCGAATGGCGACTGCATTGAATTCATCAAAAAACACCATGCGTTGATCAGGAATATCCACTTGGGAAATCGCAAAAAAGATCAAGGAAGAAGTACCCGGTTTGGCGAAGGCGATACTCCACTTGTCGAAATACTGAAATTGGTAAGAGACAACCAATGGCCTATCCCTGTGATCATCGAATTTGAGCATGGAACCATCCATACAAGTGTAACCGAAGTTCAGAAAACATACCAGTTTTGCAAAAATGCTCTGATCAGTTAAAACAACTAAAATGCAGACAACCCATAAGCTTATTTATACATTGTGCGGCATCATCTTATTGCTCTCATCTTTTGTTTATACAGGATGCAAGGATAATTCCAAACAGATGCAGGTTGCAACAACAATAGATACAACAAAAATTATAGATGATTATGATACCGCTTATGTTGGGATTCCACTTTCAGATTCCATTATGCAGCACAACAAGGAAACCTTTGTGATCTATGGATGTGCCTATTGCCATGGGCTCTATCTCACGCCTGTCGGGGAGGCTGCAGACCTGAGGAAGTCAACCATTGTTGGTGCCGATGTAAATGGGAATCTGATAGGAAAGATACTACGCAATGGCATTCCGTTAACCGCAAAAAGCTCTCCCATGCCACAGTATTCAGATCTGAAAGATGAGGAAATCCAAGCCATCAGTGCTTATATACATTATGCACGTGATATTGTAAATAGAGCGTCAAGTGATAGTATGGCTATGAAAAAATGAAAAACCTCTTGACATCCTTTCTCATCTTATAACATGGCTGAGCCGAAAGAGTAGCTTTTAAAATCCACAAAACAGTTTGAATGAATGTTTACAAATATGAAAGCCCCTTCTTTATTTAATCAACTACTACTTTTATTTAACCTTGAGCAACGTAGTAGTCTTTTCTACAACTTTAACGACTATGTAATAGCCAACCGTTATAATAAATAGTTGGACCCAACCTTTGTGATTGTTCCATACGCCCTGCCACGTAGTTTCATGAATTGCATTGAACAATAAAAAAAGTCCGTTGAGTAATAGAACCCCTGTTTTTTCCTGACGGATAACTTTTTTGAGAGAGAATGGATTTTTATTTTTTACCCATCCGCTGCATTTTGGGATAATTGAAGGAACCTGTTCTGCCAGGTTTGTATAGGCGTCAGAAAATTTTTCTTCTAAAAAAGATTCTTCCGCTAATATGATTCTTTCGTAATAAAAAAAATAACTGACTATAAAAAACAATATAAACCAAACGTGAAATGTAAGTGCAGCGAGTCCAAACCACATGAAGAAATTTCCAATATAGAGTGGATGCCTACATTGTGAATACAACCCTGTATTGTTTACTGAATCAGCAATTTGTCCGGCGCTTGTATTTCTACCTGAAGTATTTGGAGCGGAATGACCCACTGCATACACCCTGATCAATAAGCCTCCAAGCGCCAACGCATAAAAAAAATAGGTGAGTGTATTGTAATTAACCTGATTACCAGTCAATGGACGTAAATAAGTTAGCCAGAGTGCTGGCAGGAGTATGAGAACGGGCAATATTCCCCGGTATTTAAAAAGAAAGTTCCCTTGTGAGACCATTTTGCTGCGCAGTAACATATACTAAAATCAATTTGCCGATAAAGGTATTGTATCGATCCCTTAATTCTTTGAGAAGATGAGATTAAAATTTTAGAAAGAATTAGATATTTTTTCAAATTTAGAGCTACTATATAATTCCCGAATTCAATAATAGATTGAATATTTTAAACCCCCTTTTCTTATTCCGCCTATCCTCACTTATCTTATTATATTGAAAAATCAAAAGAGAAGATTTAAGGGGTCCAAAATCTTCATCCCAGTGTAGAAAGGTATTACACAAAATATATAAAGCCAAAACTATATAACTGTCTGACTTATACTGCTTTACTATAGATAAAACAACATGACGCATAATTTCTGTCACACTGCTTCATGTATTATCAAATAAAGGATGTATATTATGTATAGGTAAATCACCAACTACTCTGGGATAAATCAATGAAATCAATCATTCATACTGGGGCCAAGTATTTTGATAAGCTTTGCAGCAACGATTCTATACGCAGAATAGAATTAATTATCCTACGAATAGCTGTTCTATCATTTGTTGTTCACCTTGCAATCATTTATACAGGAAATACTTACCAGTATTTCGGTTCTATTCAACACAACTATTTAAAAGCCATATATACTCCATTTAGTTTTATTTTATTTTACGAAGTATTTCTTTTAATTGTCATTATCCCACAGTCGATATCGGAATTCATTGGAAAGCAGTTTGAAGTAATAACACTTATTACACTGCGGGGATTTTTCCATGATATTGCAGATTTTAATTTCAAAAATTCATTTGAAATCACCAATACTGAACTCATCGGTTTGGCCTATGATTTGATCGCTTCATTGCTCATGCTTGCACTGACTATTCTTTACTACAAGGTTTATCAGAAAAATAATAAAACCGATAAAATAAATGAACTCATCAATTTTATAAACATTAAAAAACTGGTATCGATTGGAATGATTTTTATTTTATTGATACTCAGCATTGGATCTTTTTATCAATGGTTAAACGACATGATCATTGCCCTCAAGACTGATAATAATTATCCAGATCCAAATACAGTTTTTTATACAGACTTTTTTACCATCATGATATTTGTTGATGTTATGCTGCTATTGATATCGTTTATCTATCACTTTTCTTTTTTCACGATCTTTCGCAATGCAAGCTTTATTATTACAACTATACTTATACGTATGTCACTTACCATTGAAAAGCCGTTGAATCATTTGATAGTATTGGCTGGCTTTATGTTTGCCATTGTATCTTTTTACCTATACAGTCTTCGCAGTGTACATAGCAGAAAC
>Ga0172367_10000544_pt1 | contig 57987 bp, 41 predicted proteins | sample Lak10m_FD_114542 | JGI IMG/M metagenome (GOLD analysis project Ga0172367, IMG submission 114542) | Freshwater microbial communities from Kabuno Bay, South-Kivu, Congo - kab_022012_10m | ecosystem: Environmental > Aquatic > Freshwater > Lake | place: Democratic Republic of the Congo: South-Kivu... | reverse complement strand
GTAGGATGGCTCCACGCACCAAATAGTGAGGCGTACACTCCATGGAAATAGAATCAATTCCTCTGCGCCTCTGGCCCTTTGCGCCTTCGCGTTAAAAACTCTGCTGAATTGTTACGGCTAAGGAACTCGGTGACGGGTGTACTCAAGAAACAGCCCAAGTTCCCGCGGCCCCATTGGGGACTTGCCCGAACGAAGTTCCCATGAAACCCCTCGCGCAAGCTCCCCTAAAGCGTCCGTTGTCAGGCTTGCCCTCCCCACTTCCGACGCCACCACCGGGATCCGGGTCACCAACAAAAGGGCTTCCATCGCCTTGTCCTTATTCATCACGCCTTGCCGCACCATCTCTTGATTCCGGGTCCTCAAACCAAGCTTCAGCGAGCGGGCGATCGTTTCTCTGTTCGGATCACCCGTAGGCATCACCGAGAGTAATTGAGCTAAAGCCCGGAGCATGATGTAGTGATAGGCAGGCCGAGCGTTATGGGGATCCATCCAACGCCCAGCCATCGGCCCAACTCGAAGTTGCCCAGGGACCACTCCAATCAAAGCCTTCCCTAGGGCTCCTTCCAAAAAGCGCCGATCCCCCGTCACCGCGTAGGCTTTAGCAAGAAGCCACACCGAGAAACTGTTGTAGTTCCAATTTGCAACCACTCCACGTCCCAACGCCCATTCTGCCGATCTCATGGCCGACTCCAACACCGCCGTAGATCGCGTGAGTTCATAGAACTCAAACATCGCAACGCCGCACTCGCCGTTGTCGAACTGCAAAGCTCCCGTGTCCAGGTCGTCGACAATCCATCCGCGCTTCACGATCGCTCCCAACTTTCCGTCACGCTCCGCGCGTTCCAAGAAATCGGCTGCCACCGCCATCGCACGATCCTCCTTCACCGCCCGCGCTGCCGGAAACGGATAGACACCCACTCCGCCCTGCGCCTGTGCCCACATCAAAAACGCCGAAGCCTCCTCCGCCCATCTCATTGTCTGCTCTCGCCCATCAAGGCCGGCGCGACAGACAGCGACCATTCCACCAAGCACAGAGGCCGGCCCGCGCAGAGGATGCTTCAAGCGGGTCGGATCCACTCCTACCCGCCACCACCGCATACGTTCTAGCTGTCGCATGTAGGGAACAAAACCCTTCTGAGCAGTATCGGGTCCAATCCACTTGGCATCGGCCGGTACCCCGATGTAATGATCCTTGACCTCCGGAACCCCCGCGCGATCTCCCAGCGACACGCTCAACGCCTCCACGGCGGCGTAAACCCGATCCCGGTCCGCAGCCCGCAGCGCTTCCTCAAGAGCCTGGCGCAAGGCCTTGGGTTCAGCCCCGATCATCCCAAGCGTGTTCCAGGAAAGCATCAGACTGATGACCAGCAGCAAGCACCTGTCCGGGGTCCGTAGTCGCAACTGCATGCCAAGAGTAAGCCCTGGCGAGTGCCAGAACACAATGCCGCTTCCACCCCGAGATCTCCTGCAAAATGCAACGTCGCTTTTTCGGTGGAAGCTCATGCTATTCTCGCCTCATGCAGAACCCAACACAGGTCCTCCAGAAGGAAGAAATGATGGACGCCTGGGAACGACGCGACCCAAGTTTCGACGGGGTGTTCGTCCTGGGAGTGGTGACGACCGGAATCTTCTGTCGCCCCAGTTGTCCGTCCCGTCCCAGCGCCTCCAATTTAGAGTTTTTCAGCGGCTCCGCCGACGCCATCGCTGCGGGTTTCCGGCCTTGCAAACGCTGTAAACCTGACCAAGCACAGGGCGTTGCACCCGAGTGGGCACGCATTCTTATGGATCGCGTGATGTCCACCCCGCAGTCCAAACTCAGTAGTCGAATGTTCGATGAACTAGGCCTAACCAAAGAACGGGTTCGGAGATGGTTTCAGCAGAACCATGGCATGTCCTTTGTCGCATGGGCGCGCACAGTTCGACTCTCCGCCGCCCTGCACCGCTTACAGGAGGGCTCGACGGTCGACGACGCCGTGTTCGATTCGGGGTTCGACTCCCACAGCGGTTTCCGATCCGCATTCGCGCGGGTTTTTAAGCAGCCGCCAGGACAGTCACAGCACTGCACAGGAATCCATGTGAGCCTCATCGAATCGCCCATCGGAACCATGCTCGCGGCAGCGGATGAAACCAGTCTGTGCCGACTTGAGTTCGCCGATCGACGCACACTCCAGGAGAGTCTCGATACGCTCAGTCGAGACCATAGGAAGGCTGTGATTCCGACCGAGAATGAGGTGTTGAACCAGCTTCGAGCTCAGTTACAGGAATACTTCACGGGACGTCGAACCCAGTTCGAAATCGCCACACAACCGGTCGGCACCCCTTTCCAGAAGCGGGTTTGGGCCGAACTCATCCGCATCCCCTACGGAACGACGGCAAGCTATGAACAGATCGCGGAACGGCTCGGCAAACCCACAGCCACACGCGCGGTGGCTCAAGCCAACGCAAAAAACCCGATCTATCTCCTTGTCCCTTGTCATCGAGTGATTTCGAAAGCCGGATCATTGAGCGGTTACGGGGGAGGGGTCTGGCGCAAGCGTGCGCTGCTCCGACTCGAAACCACCGGAAAGTGCGGCCCTTCCGATCCTACAGACCCCGGCTCGCCCTCACTCCCTCAACCACCCCCTGGGCGTTGAACGGTTGGGGCACCTAGGCCCCCCGTCCAACCCATCGGCAATACATGATAGGTGCTCTGAGCAGGCTCAGAACGCACTTAGTCTTCGTGCTCCGTCTCTCGGCTAAGCCTTGGTGTAGACCTCGGCTCCCTGTGCCACGAACTCCTTGGACTTATCTTCCAACCCCTGCTTGAGCGCCTCGGTCTCCGACAGTCCTTGCTCAGCGGCGTATTTTCGGACGTCCTCCGTGATCTTCATGGAACAGAAATGAGGGCCGCACATCGAGCAGAAGTGAGCGCTCTTCGCTCCCTCCTGTGGAAGCGTCTCATCGTGGAACTCCCGGGCCGTAATCGGATCCAGGCTGAGGTTGAACTGATCCTGCCAGCGGAACTCAAAGCGCGACTTGCTCAGGGCGTTGTCGCGGTACTGCGCTCCAGGGTGACCCTTTGCCAGGTCCGCTGCGTGCGCCGCAATCTTATACGTGATCACTCCATCCTTCACATCCTTCTTGTTCGGTAACCCAAGATGCTCTTTCGGGGTGACGTAGCAGAGCATAGCGCATCCAAACCAACCAATCATCGCGGCCCCAATCCCGCTCGTGATGTGATCATACCCAGGAGCAATGTCCGTCACAAGCGGCCCCAGCGTGTAGAACGGAGCCTCGTGACACCATTCGAGCTGCTTGTGCATATTCTCTTCGATCAGGTGCAACGGAACATGACCAGGCCCTTCGTTCATCACCTGAACACCCTTAGCCCAAGCACGCTCCGTCAGCTCGCCCTGCACTTTCAACTCAGCAAATTGCGCCTCATCGTTCGCGTCCGCAACCGAGCCCGGCCGCAAGCCGTCGCCAATGCTAAAACTCACATCATACGCGGCCATGATATCGCAGATGTCGTCCCAATGTGTGTAAAGAAAGCTCTCCTTGTGATGCGCCAGACACCACTTCGCCATGATGCTGCCGCCTCGTGATACAATCCCGGTCATCCGCGAAGCCGTCATGGGAACAAACCGAAGCAGCACACCCGCATGGATGGTAAAATAGTCCACCCCTTGCTCCGCTTGCTCAATAAGCGTGTCCCGGAAAATCTCCCACGTGAGGTCCTCCGCCTTGCCCCCCACCTTCTCCAAGGCCTGATAAATCGGCACCGTCCCAATCGGAACAGGCGAATTCCTCAGAATCCATTCCCTCGTCGCATGAATGTTCTTACCCGTCGATAAGTCCATCACCGTATCCGCACCCCATTTCGTCGCCCACCGCATCTTTTCAACCTCCTCCTCAATGCTCGAGGCCACGGCGCTGTTGCCAATGTTGGCGTTGATCTTTACCAGAAAGTTTCGACCGATGATCATCGGCTCGGATTCCGGATGATTGATGTTCGCTGGGATAATCGCCCGTCCAGCAGCAACCTCAGAACGCACAAACTCCGGTGTGATCTGAACCGGGATCCGCTGCGGGAACCGACTAAACACGGAGGGAGTGGTGAGGTTCGAAGCACCCGAACCCTGTGCGGACGTTTGCGCCGAGCCGGCGTGTTGCTTTCGAAGGTCGCTGCGCATCCGATCGTTCGCCAAGTCGGCGATCTTGGCGCGGCCCATGTTCTCCCGAATGGCGATAAACTCCATCTCCGGAGTGATAACGCCCTGCCGCGCATACCAAAGCTGAGTTACCGGATGGCCGTGGCTCGCCCGGAGGGGGCGTCGGCGCTGCCCCTTCAACCCAGGAAACTCCACCAACCGATTCTTCTCGGCGCGACTCGCGTATTCCGCATGCTTCCCAGAGAGGTAACCATTATCCTGGGGTTTGACTTCCCGGCCGTCATACGCTTCCACGTCTCCACGTCCAGTGATCCAGCTCAAACGCAACGCGGGCAGCCCTTCTTCCACGGATCCCTTGAACTGAGGGTCCCCCCACGGACCTGAACAGTCGTAAACCCGGACAGGCTCGTTGTCCTCAACCTGACCGTTGAACGCTTTCGTCGGAGAAACCTGAATCTCCCGCATCGGCACACGCACCTCCGGATGCAACACTCCTCCCACATAAACTCGGGAAGAGCCCGGTAATTGCTCGCTGCTGTGCGGTTCGAATGAGTTCTCGTTCGCGATCATAGTCCGTCGTCAGGCGTCGAAACCGAGGAATGAGGCAAAGTGGAAGTCGTCTTCCCTTCGCCGGCATTACCCGGATCAGGTTCCATGGGTCGGCGGCATACCCATGCCACCCTCTCAGCCTTTTGAGCTCGATGCCGCAAGGTCGCCCCCTCTCGCACCCGCAGCGGAAAGGACGCCGACGCTTCAACGAGCCCTACTCCCGCAATCCACTGGACCACGGACGGTCGGCTCCCCAAATCGAGACGCCACTCTGCCTGTTGTCCGCACATGGGTCAAGGAGTTGCCCAAAGTCTTCTTCAAACGCCCTCCATCCCATCACCCGCGCATCCTTAAGACCAAAATTGCCCATCGTGATGATGTGGGCAATTGCCCCTTTAAGGATTATCGAAGTCGAACAAACCGCTTCCCAGGCAGCTGACGAACGAGCCGTTTGATCTCTAAGTTCAACAGCGTTGCCGCCACCCCGCCCGTCGTCATCCCACTGCGTAGAATCAGATCATCCAACCCCAAATCCTCGGGCCCCAAGAGTTGATAGATCCGACGTTCAACCTCACTCAACACCGGAGCCAAATCCGCGTCCAACCCCAACTCCGCTCCACGCACCATCTGAGGCGCATTGCGCGGAGGGAAGAGGTATTCAAACTCGGTGAGCACATCCTCCACGCACTCGCACAGCTTTGCGCCCTTCTTAATCAAATCATGACATCCCTTGCTCCTCGGCGAATCAATCCGACCCGGTATCGCAAAGACCTGCCGCCCATAGTCCACCGCCATGTTCGCCGTAATGAGCGCTCCACTGGTCAGATTTGCTTCCACCACCAATGTGCCCAAACTCATTCCAGCGACAATCCGGTTCCGGATCGGAAATGTCTGCTTGTCGGCGGGCCGACCAAACGGAAACTGGGTCATCACCGCCCCCTGCGCCGCAACCCGCTGAAAGAGTTCCGCGTTCTCAGGGGGGAAAACAAAATCGAGGCCCGTGCCCAAGACCGCAATCGTCCGCCCTCCAGACTTCAACGCTCCCTGATGCGCCGCTGTATCGATCCCCCGGGCTCCTCCACTCACCACTGTCACACCTGCCGACGCCAACTGCATCCCCATCCGACGGGCCATGTCGATGCCGTAAGGGGTCGTCAACCGTGATCCTACCATCGCAACCCCATGATGATCGGCCGGCAGCAACGATCCTTTGACGTAAAGCACGATCGGCGGGTCGTAAATCTCACGCAAAAGATTCGGATAGTGGGCATCGGTCTGACAGACGATGGAACAGCCAAACCGCTCGATCCGCTTCAGCTCCGCATCCAAATCTACTCTCTCCCTCCACGATGCAATGGCATCCGCCGTCTCCGCTCCAATCCCCTCAACCCGCAACAAAGATTCACGCGTGGTGTTCAGAATCTCAATGGGATCATTAAAAACGGTGAGCAACTGCCGCAGACGCACGGGTCCTACATGCTCGATCATATTAAGCGCGATCAACGCCTCCTTAGCCTCCATGGAGAAATTAAATACCCACTCGCCCCGAGGAGGCAAGCGCCAGTTTTAAGCTTTCTCTCCAGTTCATCCAAATTCCACCGACTTGGGACTTAATGTCGTTGTGCAGAACTCCTGGGTTGAGCTAGTCTCAGCAGACCGAATAACTGTGATCAAATTCGTTTTGTTCGATATTGATGGAACTCTCATCCGAACCGGCGGAGCCGGGGTCAAGGCCTTCGAGCGGACTTCTGAACTCGTCTTCGGCATACCCGACGGCACGCGCCATCTGCACTTCGCGGGACGGACAGACTCCGGCCTCGTGTCGGAGTTTCTCCAGCATCATGGCCTGCCAGACCTCCCCGAAAATCACGAGCGATTCCTCCACTCCTACACCCACCTCCTCGATCATCTACTACCTCAATGCCCCGGTGCTGTGTGCCCCGGCGTCGACACCTGGCTAAAAGAACTCCTAGAGCTCGATCACGAGGTGACTGTCGGCCTCTTGACCGGCAATACCCGACTCGGTGCCGAGATCAAACTTCGGCACTACGGCCTCTGGGAAGGCTTCAAACTGGGAGCGTTTGGCTGCGATCATCCCAGTCGTAATCGCCTCGCCGCGATCGCTCTCGCACGGGCCTCGCAACAGCTCGGCCGGGAAGTGCACGGCAGTGAGATTTTGGTCATCGGAGATACCCCCCTCGATATCGAATGCGCCCGAGCCATCCAAGCCCCGTGCCTAGCGGTAGCCACAGGGAACTTCCCCCCCGATCAACTCGCCCGACACCACCCCACCCTGCTGCTCGAACAACTCGATCACATGCCCGCACAAGCCGCTCTCCAGGCTTGCGCAGCCCAGGTCTCTCAAATAACCAAGGCCTCCAAACCCAGGCGCAAAACCAAACCATCGCTGCCACCGCCACCACTCGGCACGATCCAAATCCCCTAAGCTCGCACCAAGCCCTCACCCACCTCGCCTCAGCCAAAGCCTTCCCCGTGCCCGCCCGCCCTTATGTCCTCAGAACTCGCTGATCTATCGATCCTGGTCGTCGAGGATGAACCCCTCCTCCGCAAGCAAATCGTCGCGTACCTCGACAAACTCGGCATCGACACATGCCCCGCCTCCAATCTCGAAACCGCCCGTAAATGGATCGCCGAACGTACCTTCGACGCCGCACTCACCGACGTCAATCTACCCGATGGCAAAGGGACCAGTTTACTGGAATCTAAGGCTTTTGATGAATCGACGGTCGTTCTGGTCATGACCGCCGAGGGCGGGGTTGCGGGAGCCGTCGAAGCCATGCGCCTCGGAGCCGCCGACTACATCGCGAAACCGTTCGAGCTCGCCGAACTGCCCGTGCTCATAAAACGCGCACTTGGTGCCCGACAGCAACGTCGTATCCAAGAACACCGACGCACCCAAACCCCCACCCTGTTCTTCGGAGAGTCCCTCGCCCACGTCGAATCTCAACTCCGCAAGGTCATTGCGTCCGATCTCCGGCTCAGCACTCATCTTCCGCCCGTGCTTTTGCTCGGTGAAACTGGAACCGGAAAAACCACCTTCGCACGCTGGCTTCATGAAAACGGCCCCCGCTCCCACGCCCCTTTCGTCGATGTCAACTGCTCCGCCCTGCCCGAGGCTCTCGCTGAATCCGAACTCTTCGGTCATGAGCGGGGCGCGTTCACCGACGCCAGGTCCGCTCGCATCGGCCTCTTCGAAGCCGCACGAAACGGGACGTTGTTCCTCGACGAAATCCCGAGCCTGTCCTTGGGGCTTCAGGCGAAAGTGCTCAAAGCCATCGAAGAAAAGCGCATCCGGAAAGTCGGGGGAATCAAGGAACAGACCATCGACGTCCGAATTATCGCCGCCGCCAACAAAGATCTCCGCGAATTGAGCTCCCAAGGGCTTTTTCGTGAGGATTTGTTCCATCGACTCGACGTGCTCCGGATCACCCTTCCTCCGCTCCGAGCCCGGGGCGAGGACATCCTCCGACTCGCCGAACAATCCATCCAACGCCTCTGCCTCCGCCATCGCATGCCCATGAAATCGATCAGTGCCACAGGTCGTGCCCGCCTCCTCTCGCACTCCTGGCCCGGCAACCTAAGGGAACTCCAACATGAGGTCGAACGCGCTATGATTTTCGGCGATGAGGACGCGTTGGACTTCTCAAGCCTCACCCCCGCTAGCCAGGCTCCTGCAAACCCAACCGCTTCGGATCCAATCCTAGGAGCGCTCGCTCCCGACATCTGGCTCAACCCTGAATTCCGCTTTCCAAAGCAAGGGTTCTCCATGGATCAAGCGATCGAGACACTCATTCAACGCGCACTGACTCAATCCGATGGCAACATTTCTAAAGCCGCTCGATTGCTCGGCGTCACCCGAGATTATCTTCGCTATCGTCTCAACCCGTAGTCCCTCCGGTTCCTCGAGCTCCGGCGAAGGGGGGAAAGGCCCCAAAAGGTGTTCAAGCATCGCTCCAGGACTGGGTATAAACACCCAAATCACTCACGTTGTTTGAGCAGTCAAGCCGAATAAACCTCTCCAGATAATCCACATCATGTTAGTAGTTAAGATGTTATAACACGGATGTAAAACCTGGCACCAAGGGTGCTAAAGAGATGCCATGTATTCGACTAGAAATCCTAGAACGCCGAACGGTAGTTCCCAAAGGACCGCTAGTCTTTCCAATAAACCAAGCTTCGAATCGATTATGAAATCCACTCGCTTCCTCGCGGCCCTGCTCAGCGTCGGCGCCGCATTCTCTCTCACCTCAACCGCTTTTGCCGCAGAGACGGGGCCCACCAAAGGCAAACCTGAAGGCGTAGGCATGGGCGGCAAGCCCACCGCCGAACAGATCTCCGCTATCACCGGAAAACCTGTCAAAGACAAAGCCGAGATGGCGAAGCTCCGTGAAGAGTTCAAGAAAGCTCGGGAAGAGCAACTCGCCGCCGCCCAAAAGCTGCGTGATGAGTTCAAGTCCGCTACGGAAGATCGCAAAGCAGAGATCAAAAAGGAACTCGCTAAGATCCGCGAAGAGTGGGCCGCAACCCAGAAACAACACGCGCAAGAAGCAAAGGAGCGCGCCAAACAAATCCGCGAAGAATTCAAGAACCGCGAGCGCGATCGAGTCGTCGACGCCGCAGCCGATGCAGCAGCCTCTGCGCGCGGACGATAGACCTCTTCCGTTGTAACGACACACCACACACACCAACGACCGCGCGGCCCAAAGCCGCGCGGTTTTTTTCGTCCTCTCCCTTCCATCCTCTCCCCAACGACCGCTCTCGATCCCTTTCCATGAACCAAGGAGCAAGCCGCACGCAACCAACCCCAGCCGATGCCTCCCGAGACCAGGAGGCAGACACCGGAGCGGTCCTCAGCTAGGTAGGGACGTCCCGCCGGGACGTCCGCGTCCGGCGCCAGCCGGACGCTCCGAGGCCAAATGTCTCGCAGCCCTCGGAGGCTACCACGCTCCTGGACGCAAAGCCCCCTTCCGTCCCGCTTTCGCGGGACGAGGACGGCGCAGCGCGCCGTCCCTGCCAGGACTCCTTGCCCAACCGCCATCCTCAAGACCACGGTTCATGGGCCCAGTGCTCGAAGATTCAGCTTCGAGGAGTTCTACTCAGGATCCTACCCCTCACCATGAACCGTCACGAGTGCCCCTTGCATTCCGTGGACCCACACACAGCAGAACCGCATCCCACAACGCTGTAGGCCGTGTGCCCCCACATGGCGTTGCCGAGCCGACCCCATCCGCCTCAACTGACTCGATGCCTCAGGGTTTTGCGACGAATCCGTGGTGCAATCCCATGTAGTAAGGCAGGAGAAACACCGTGCCCGAGGCGAGTTCGCCACCGCTGCCTCCGTAATCCAAGTGCCAAGGATCCGTGTTCCAATGGTTGAAGTGACGGTTCTCAACCGGGATCACCTTCCCGTTCACCCGGACGCCTCGAACTCTGCCTCGGGGTTCGTAGAGGTCGATCGACTGCTGAGCGGTAAGCATGCGCAGATCCAAGCGGTGGCTGTTCTTGTGAGACCAGTCACGGCGGTCCAAAGAAAACCCACGAAGTGTCGACGCCGAATCCTCAAACCAGCCAGCCCACGGGTTCACAGAAAAGTCACCCCAGACGTTCGTGATCGATTTGTCCGAATTCATTGCCGCGTAGGCGAAGTTGAAAAACGGGTTCATCTCTGGGTGTTCCATGGCCCAATAGGCATAGAAGCTATAGCGCACTTGGTTCTTCAACGCTTCGTTCTTGGAATACTTCAGAAGGCTGTAATAGCACATGAAAGCCATCTCATCGTCGCTCTGATTGCCAGAACCGGGTCCATACTGCGCTTTCGGAAACATAAGGTTCTGCCCATAGCCGTGCTTCTCAACCAACTCGAGTGCGTGCTTGCCATACTTCGGATCCCCAGTGACGTGCTCCGCCACTGCAAGATAGGTCAACGCACTCAATGAATTCAACCCGCGCTCAGGCCACCAAAAGGGATCCCGGTTCACCGACCGCGGACCGTAGACCCCCCATCGCGTTGGCTTCCCATCATGGTCAACCAACGAAAAATCGTGAGCGATGATATGGTCTGTGAGATCCCGAACCACCTCGCGCACCCGTTCCTTCTCGGCCTCATCCCGTGCGCATAAGTCGTAATACAGGGGATAGAAGAAATAGTGCCCATCGAGCTCGTCGCTACTGGTGTCCCCCTTCCAATACCACTTCCCATCCGCACTCTTCGGCCAACGAGGCTCGTACACCTTCCAGAGTTTGTCGCGTTCCGCCTCCTTGCGATCCCCGTCCAACCGGCCCACGTTCGGATCCGGCCACTCCACAGGTCGAATCGTCCGGGCCACATAGCCTTTCGGTGGCTGCGGTGAACCGCCCTGGGTAACCTTTTGCAGAAATCGAAGTGCTTCAAACGCTCGCTTCGCCCGTTTCGCCGAGGCCTCATCGCCCTGTGCCGCATAGGCAAAGCATTCTCCAGCCCCATACATCGCCGTCCATAAGCCATCGTTGTCGCTATCCCCAGGCTTCGCCGTGGTCTTGTCGCCTGGCGTGGTAAGCGGCGCCTCCGCTACATAGCCAAACGGCGTGCGTTGGATGTATCGTTCGATCTCCTTCTCATACAGTTCAGCTTTGGCCGCCAACGTCATGGGACGCCGAACGATCGACCCCACCCCAGACGTGGTCGCAAACCACGCGTCGCCGTTACGGGCCACCACAACCTGCGTCACATTATCCCCTCGAAGCCATCGTCGGCCTTGCCGATAATGCCATTCACCGCCCTCAAAGCGAACGACCCCAAGATGGGTGGCAAACCAAACCTCCCCGCTCGGCCCAGCGGCAAGCCCCGTGAAATCGTTCCAAGGCAACCCATCCTTGCCCTCGTAAAATCGCCAACCTTCAGCGGTCCTGCACCCTACACCCGCACGCGTGCCAAACCACAACTGCCCCTTCGTATCGAACACAACTCCTTTCACATCCGAAACCGCCCAAGCCCGCCCCACCCCGTCCAAAACCTCCTCCTTACGCCATCCCCCGGCCTCCCGACGAAACAATCCAGCAGCCGATGCCACCCACAGCGTTTCCCCATCGCCGCCGACCGCAATTTGGTTCACCCTAAATCGACTTGGCCAACCCATCGAGCGCGCCACCCCTCCCACGACCTCGTAGGGATCTTCCGATGTCGCCAGCCAGACCTTATCACCAAGACGCAAAACCTGTCGCACGCTCGTCCAAGCTATCGAGGTGGTAATCGGTTCCCCATTCTTACCCGCGAAGACAAACGCATCTGACCGAGTCTGGCTCAACGCGTTATTCCACTCCCAACGCACGCCGCGGAATTCCCACCACCCACCACCCACCAGCGCTCGAGGCACCTCATCAGCCCCGATGTCCACCAGACTCGCCGCCCCATTGGCAATTCCAGACTCCGAACCATAGAACACCCCAGACTCCTGAAGAAACGACTGCGGAATGGGCTGGATCGATGCCGAAAAAACCGCTGGTGCCGCCACGATTACAGTGAACAGCCAAAGCACAATTCTCATGCCTCAAAACCGTAACGGTTCCAACCGCAAGCACAAGCGGGGATCGTGACCATCCCAACGAAATCCGGAATTATTCCTCCAAGGCCTCCAAACCTTAAGGCCGAGCCGGCAACACGGTCCGAAATCCCATGGCGTTTCCACGCGCCGCAAGCGTGCTGATGGTGCGCATTGCAACCCGGCTGTAATGGGCGTCGGAGGCCCAACTCCCACCTCGGATCACGCCGTTCCCCCCAAAGTCCGGACCGTGCGGGTCGGTCTCCGGCCCAGGCCAATACGCGCCGTAGCGGTTCCAGCACCACTCCCACACGTTGCCCGCCATGTCGTATAACCCATACCCGTTAGGAGCAAACGAACCCACCGGGCTCGTATAAGGCCTCCCTCCCACAGCATACATCGGATGGTTGCGGCGCGTGGTGCTCGTGTCGTATTCATGCCCCGGGGTGCTGTAGTAGTTCGCCCGCTCATGCGTAACGAAGTCCGTGTCCGACCACGGAAACCGATGCACCCCCACACCACCCCGCGCCGCCTTCTCCCACTCGGCCTCCGTCGGCAACCGATATCCTGCGTCGAATCGCACATAAGGCTCCACCTGACCGACTCGATAGGGTTGCGTGAAAGCCGGGTCCAAATAATAGGCCGGAGCGAGTCCCTGACGCTCCGAACGTGCATTGCACCACTTGATCGCATCATACCAATTGATCGAATGCACCGGATGGTTCGAACCTTTGCTTTCACCCGAGTTGTCGAAACCGTATCCATTGACATCGGCCCACGACTTCACCGAATCCCAGAGCGTCTTCGTCACTTCATAACGATCGATATAGTAGGCGCTCAACGTCACGGTATGAATGGGCAACTCATTGGATGTCGCCTCGGCAAACGCGTCCCCCATCTGAAATGCCCCCGCCGGTATGAAAGACATGCTCTCAACTCCGACAACTCCGACCACCGTAATCACCCGGTAAAAACGGGTCGACCCTACAGGTGCCAGGTCCACAAGAACCGCCGACTCTTTTCCTAACGTTACATTGGTCAGAGTCTGCCAACGGGCACTAGGCTGAAGCGTGGCACTCCATTCCACCCGCCGACGGCTACCCGCAGGACCATGAAGCGTAATCTTAGGGACCATCTCGATCGATACCGGCGGTTCTGCGGCGACGGCCCACCTGAGGGGGGGAAGAGCCAGCAGTGCCACAAGAAACAGCAGATTCATGATCAACGAGGTACGCGTTTTAACCGGACACTGCCACCAGGATTCAATTGGGCGCAACGAGAAACCCACCGCCGTGATCGACAGAAAGGCACTGCGGTTGCCATCCACCGATTCCACAGCTCATGCATCGCGAGAGGGCGAGAACCTCAACAGCTAGGACGGATAGTCTCGCTCCGGCTCCGCAGGTTACCGACTGCGACTTAGGGCCGCGCAAGGAAATGAGCGACGCGATCCACCCGCCGTCTCGCATCAAAGAATGGACAGTTCCTCGATTTTTTCGCAGCGTCCTTAACGCGTATGCACTTGCCACACAGCCAACGAGATCATCGGCGACGCGCCCTTTTCTTGGGGCTCGCGCTGCTCTGCGTTTTGGCCACCGCGTTCTGGATCCGTCGCACCTCGAACCTACCGCTCCAACCCATTCCAATACCCCCCGATCTGAATCGAATGGAGCCTCAGCTCCGGAGTTACCTCGAACAACACGTCCAAGCCGTCGCCAAAGCCCCTACCGACCCCCTCATCCAGTCCCGCCTAGGCTTGGTCTTCGCCGCCAACCAGCTCTGGCCCCAAGCCCTCGTCGTGTTCCAGAACGCAAGCCTGCTCGACCCCAAAAACCCGCTCCCTCTGCTCTATCAAGGCGTAGCACACGAGGAACTAGGAGCGCTCGACCGTGCCCAGCAGATCTATGCGCAAACCATCACGCAGCATCCCACCTTCCCACAGGGCTTCGCCCGACTCGGTGACATCGCCCTCCGTCGCGGAGATCTCGTGGTCGCCACGGCTGCTTTTCAAAAGCTGATAGAACTCGCTCCAAACGAATGGCGCGGACACGCAGGTCTTGGCGGATCATGGCTGCAGTCCGGTCGTGCCGCACAAGCCACCAATGCCCTTCACAAAGCCATCCAGCTAGAACCCAAGGCCAAAAACGCTCATCACCTACTCGGTCTAGCCTTGCGCGATCTAGGGCTTGAACAGCAGGCACGTCGTCACCTCAGACGGGGTTCCGATGGCCTCCACCTAGCCATGCCAGACGACTGGAGCAACGAAGCCCCTCAGCACATGCGACTGCCACAGGATCTCGGCGAAGCTTCCCGAGTGGCACTCCACGAAGGTCGCATCCAAGACAGCGCCAACCTGCTCGCAAACGCCCTGGCGTATCGTCCCAATAGCGTCTCCCTCCTCGTCCACCTCGCCGAGGTTCTCATCCAGATGGGCCAAGCCGACAAAGCCATGCAACTGCTCGACAAAGCCACAACTCTCTCCCCCGATCACCAACCCCTCCTGCTGACCCAAGCCGCTGCCCTGCTCGAATTGGGGCGGGCTGCCGAGTCGCTCGCCACCGCCGACCTCGCCGTGGCGCGCATGCCTAGAACGCCTCAAGCTCACCTCGCCAGATCCCTCGCCCTACAAGCGCTCGATCGAGCTCCCGAAGCATTGGCCGCTCTCGATGCCGCCGCAGCCGCCGATCCTAGAAACTCCTTGATCCACGTCGAGAAGGGCGACTTGCTCTGGCTCAAACTCGCCCGCACCAACGACGCGCAAACCGCTTACAGCACGGCCCTCCAAGCGGACCCCGACCTCCCAGAAGCACACGCCCGACTCGCAGAACTCGCGCTTGAAAGGAACGATCGCAAACAAGCCGCCCTGTCGATCGCCGCTCTCAACGACATCGATCCCACGCATCCCGCGCTCCGCGAACTCCAAAAGCGTTGGACCAATCCCCAACCCACCACCCCGCGATGAGCCGCTTCACTAATCCCTTCCGTGTCGCTTCGCCGATCGAGCTCAAAGCCATCCGTTTGAGCCGACAGGCAGGGTCAGCTAGTTTGGCCCTTCTGCTGACGGGCTTGAGCCTGCTCGGCATCGGCTGCTCTCCGTCCTCCCCAAGCCCCATTTCCCCCGCGGCTGAGGGCACGAACGCGAACCTGAAAGCAGCCCACAGCACGGTTTGGTTCCAGGAGTTCAGCGACCCAGCCGGATTCCGCTTCGAGCACACCTCAGGGCACCGCGAAAAATTTCTGATGCCCGAGATCAACACCGGCGGTGTCGGCGTGCTCGATTTCGACAATGACGGCCTCTTCGACATCTTCTGTGTGCAAGGTGGCTCCCTCTACCCCGACGCAACCAATGCCCCGAGTCATAAGCTTTTCCGCAACACAGGCGGATTCCGATTCGTGGACGTCACCGCCCAGTCGGGACTTCCCACCAAGGCGAACGGTTACGGTATGGGGGTGGCCTGCGGCGATGCTAACAACGATGGGTCCGTCGACATCTTCATCACCCAAGTGGGATCCAACCGACTTTACCTCAATCAGCGGAACGGAACGTTTCGGGATGTGACCCGGGAAGCAGGCCTCCTCTCGGACGGCTGGGCGACGAGCGCCGCGTGGGTTGATTACGACCGCGATGGATTCCTCGACTTACTCGTCGCTCATTACCTCGAATGGACACTGCAATCCGAGGTCGAATGCTTCTCCCGAGGCGGGCGTCCAGACTACTGTTCACCGTTGAACTACCAGACTCCAGCCAAGTCACGGCTCTATCGAAACCGCGGAAATGGAACATTCCAGGACGTCACCGATACTTCCGGTCTCGGAGGTGCCGTAGGGACCGGGCTAGGCGTGGGCACCGCCGACTTTAACGGGGATGGCTGGCCCGATTTCTATGTGGCCAACGATGCCATGCCCAACCACCTGTGGATCAATCAACGGGATGGCACCTTCAAAAACGAAGCCATGCTGCGAGGCTGCGCTGTCAATGCGATCGGTCTCTCCGAAGCCGGCATGGGTGTGGCCGTGGTCGATCTCATGGGACGAGGTCAGTGGGATCTTTTCATCACCCACCTCGCCAATGAGTTCAACCGGATTTACACCGGATCGAACGGCTGGTTCAAAGATCACACCACCCCCAAAGGCCCAGGAGCTACAAGCTGGGCCTACACCGGGTTCGGAGTCGTGTTCTCGGACTTCAACAACGACGGCCTCACCGACCTTTACGTCGCCAACGGACGCGTGCGTTACGGCCCGACCGACCTCGACCCCAATTCACCCTACGCCGAACCGAATCAACTTCTCCGCGGCATCGGCCCCGGTGAGTTCGAACCCGTCCAACCTCTCGACGCCACCCTCCCCACATTGCTCGCCAGTAGTCGAGGTTTGGCAGTCTCAGACTTCGACAACGACGGAAAACAGGACCTGGTCGTAGCCAACCGGGACAACCGGTTCCACCTGCTCAAAAACATCGCAACGCCAATAGGACATTTCGTCACGCTCAGGCTACTTAACCCATCAGGCCGCGATGCGATCGGGTCCGTAGTCGAGGTCACCTCCGGAGGACGAACTCAACGCAAACAGGTCCAACCCAATGAGGGCTACTGCTCCAGCAACGACCCGAGGCTCCATTTCGGACTCGGAACCCACGCCCGCCCCGAGCAAGTCGTCATCCACTGGTTCAACGGACCCTCACAATCCCTCGGCCCCCTCGACGGGGATCGGGTCCATGTGATCAAACAAAATGGGCCCTCACGCTAATCCCAAGCCCAGGCCCCAACCCCGATCCAGCGCCGGACGAGCCATACGGGGAAGGTTGGTGGGGTTGCTGGTCTCCTCGCTGCTGCTCGTCGTTTTCGTCCGAAAAGCCGATCCATCGCTGCTCCTCTCCAGTCTCAAACGGGCCTCGATCCCGTGGCTGCTCGTTTCCTTCTCAGCCTTCGGCCTCACCACCCTCGGCATGAGCGCTCGCTGGCATCTCATGGCTCGTGAGGCTGAGGTAGTCGTCCACGCTCGCGCCTCATGGGCTGTTTGTACCATAGGACATTTTTTCAATACCTTGCTCTTCGGCCCCATGGGCGGTGACACCGCAAAGACCGCCATCTATCATCGCTACTTCCAACTGCCTTTCGTCCGAATCGCAACCGCCTGCGTTTTCGACCGCTTCCTGGGATTGGTATCCTCGATCTTGATGGGGTTGTTGATACTCCCCGCCCTGGCCTGGGCGAATCTAGGGGGCGTCACTTCCAATCTCAAACTCACCCTAACTCCCCAACATGGGATGGCTCTCGGCGGCGCAGTGATCGCATTTCTGCTGTGGAGGATCCTCCGAAAACCCAAACGCAGCGCACGAGCGCGCTGGCTCAAGCGAGGCCTCAAGCCCTTCTGGCTCCGGTTGAAACAAAACCCCCGGGCCCTCGTCCTGGCCCTTTCCCTAGGCTTAGGGATTCAGCTCGTCTGGTGCGGGCTCCTCGGGCTGAATCTCAAGGCAGTCACCCAAACGGATGTGCCCTGGCTCTCCATCCTTTGGACGTTCCCTCTCATCGGCTTTATCGCCTCCACCCCACTCACTATCGCCGGTGCCGGTCTACGCGAAGGTGCCGCCTTGTTCTTCCTCAGCCTCTACGGTATTCCAGCTGCCGACGTCGCCGCAGCCGCCGTGCTGACCTTTCTGACCTACTTCGCATGGGCTCTCGTCGGTCTCGGGTTGTTCCTCCAAGCCGAACGTCGCTTCAAAGCCGCTCAACCGAGACCCCTCGCGCCAAAGTCCATCAGCGTCGTGATCCCGACTCTCAATGAGGCAGAGGAACTACCCACCACGCTCGCTCGCTTGACTCAAATCCCCGAGGTCTCGGAGATTATAGTCTCTGACGCTGGAAGCACCGACACCACCGAGTTCATTGCAAAACAACACCGCTGCAACTGGGGCCGGGCTCCAAGAGGCCGAGGTGCCCAGATGCGTAACGGGGCCAACAAAGCGACGGGCGATGTAGTCTTATTCCTCCACGCCGACACTTGGCTGCCTGCTCACGCCGGGAAAGCCATCCTGCAGTGCCTCCGCGACCCGACGACGGTCGGCGGAGGATTCTGGAAGCGGTTCCGCTCCCCCACACTGCTCATGCGCGGCTCTCGCCTCAAGTGCGCCTCGCGCTGCTTTCTCGGAGGCCTCGTGCTCGGCGACCAAGGCATCTTTGTCCGCAGGACCACCCTGGAATCCATTGGCGGTTTCCCCAACCAACCATTGATGGAAGAGTACGAACTCTGCAAGCTGCTGCGTCAACGAGGCAGCCTCAGTCTGGCCCCCGCCACGGTCGTAACCTCAGATCGTAAGTTCCATCAACTCGGCCCTTGGAAAACCTATCTCCGCATGTGGCGGGTCACTCTCGCCTACCACCTGGGAACCCCGCCCTCCCGACTCGCCCAAATCTACGAGCGTCCCCACGCGTAGCTCAAACCTTCAAACGTTCGGCAGGGGCTGTTTTGCTCTGGCTTTGAGTCTCATGGGATGGGTAATTTAACCGCGATGCCCGATACCCTGCCTAAACCCGAGTTGATCCTAACTCATGAGAGCGACCTAGACGGAATGCTCTCCGGGATGCTCCTCCAACGGCTGGCTCAACACCTGTTCGGGGCCCGGATCCCCATCCAAGCCTTCCATAATCATAACTGGCGCCAACGCGGCCTCCCCGAGAAAAGCGCATGGGTTTCCGACCTCTCCTTCGAGCATCGACTCGACAAACTAAACTGGGTCGTCATCGATCATCATTCCACCGACTGCAAGCCACGGCTCGCCACCCTCATCCACGACCCCACCAAATCCGCAAGCCTCCTGTGCTACGAACTCTGCCAAGCGCACGGGGTCGGCAACGAGGCGCTCGCCAAATTGGTTCGCTATAGCAACATCGCCGATCTCTTCATCGAAACCGAACCCGACTTCCAAGACGCTTGCGACTACGCCAGCTTGGTCAAATCCTACGGGTTTTGGAACCTCTTCGCACTGATCGGTGGTGACCCAGAAAAACTCCTCGACCACCCGCTCCTCGAGGTCATGCGCGTCAGGCGTCGTCTCGAAAATCCCCTCGGACTCGAATGGAGCCGACGCCACATCCAAGAGATCAGCGCAACCGTAGGTTACGTCTCCGTTGTCGTGGGAAACTCAAACGCAATCGTCAACGCGTTGCTCGAGGAAGGGGCCACCTCGCACCCGGTGCTTGTCACCCTCTTCCGCAAATCGAACTCCGTCGTTCTCGCAAGTTTCCGGAGCCGTAACGGTGAAGCCCTGGCCATAGCCACACAACTCCAGGGCGGCGGCCACCCCAACGCCTGCGGAGCCACACTGCCTCGATCCATCGGAACCATCTCCGATGGAATAGCCTACCTCCGACGGGTTCTAGCCGTGGCCGCCCCGGTCAAACCTGCCACCGGCATAAACGATCTGGAAAGCGCTCTCGAAAACCTGAACATCGATGCCTAAATCCCCCATGCCTCCTCTCCATTCCCCGCTGCGTTGGATCGCCCTGGCCCTTACAATTGTCGCGATCTGCGGATCCGCTGTCGCCAAAGAACTCGCCCCAGTGACCCACTCCTTTCTCGCCACAGGGGGAGAGACCCGCATTGTCGGTCCCGCTGGCGAAACCCTCTGGAGCTTTCCCATGAGCACGCGCGATGGCTGGGTGCTCAAAAATGGAAATGTCCTGCTCGCCGTCTCCGCCTCCAAAGAATTTCCCGGCGGAGGAGTCGTCGAAGTCACACGCGACGGCCAACGCCAATTCCAATGGAAGGGCACACAGTCCGAGGTCAACACTGTGCAACCGCTCTCCAAAGGGCGCATGCTCGTCACCGAAGCCGGACCTCAGCCACGTATCCTCGAACTGGATCGAAAGGGCAACATTCTCGTCAGCGTCCCCATCCAGGGCCAAACCACCAACGTCCACATGGAATCCCGCATGGCGCGCAAATTGTCCAACGGCAATTATCTCGTGCCCCAGCTGCTCGATAAAGTCGTCCGCGAGTACACGCCTCAAGGCAAGATCGCTTGGGAAGTCAAAACGCCTCATTGGCCGTTCACTGCCATCCGCCTCTCCAATGGTAACACGCTCATTAACTGCACCTACGGCAACGTGTCCATCGAAGTCGACAAAAAGGGCCGCACGGTGTGGGAACTCTCGAATTCGGACCTCCCCAAGCCCTACATCAAGGACGCTTGCGGTGCCCAACGTCTGCCCAACGGAAACACGGTCATCACAAGCTACGGGGCCAAACCCAATGAGATCAAGTTGACCGAAGTCACGCCCGCAAAAGCGGTCGTCTGGACTCACACCGACAATCATCCTCACGGCATCCACCACTTTCAGATCCTGGATCACAACGGCAAAAAGATCGCATGGCCCCCACTGCGTTGAACGGGTTGAGGACGAGCAAACCAACTCACCGAGCCCTTCCTCTCGTCCTGCTCGGATTCCTCAGCTCATTCCTCGCACGGGCTGAAGATCCCGCCGATTTCGAGTTCTTCGAGCGCCGCATCCGCCCTGTGCTCGCCGATCGGTGCTACTCCTGCCACAGCCAGCAAAGCGAAAAGCTCAAGGGAGGGCTCAAGCTCGATTCCCTCGAAGCCGCACTCAAAGGGGGAGATACTCAACCCGCCATCGTCCCCGGCCAACCCGACGCCAGCCTCCTCATCAAGGCGGTTCGATACGAGGATCAAAATCTCCTCATGCCCCCAAAAGGCCGCCTGACCGAACAACAAATTAACGACCTGGTTCAGTGGGTCAAAGCAGGGGCCAAATGGCCCAACTCCCCAAACTCGCCCCCCTCCGCTTCCCCAAAATCCTCCAGTTCTAAAGAGTCCTTCGACTTGTCCCAACGCGCCGCCTCCCATTGGTCCTGGCGCCCCATCCAGCGTCCTGCCCTGCCCCCAGTCCGCGAAACCGCTTGGCCACGCACTCCCGTCGATCACTTCATCCTGCACGAGCTCGAAAAAGCAAACCTGCCACATGCGCCCCAGGCCGACGCACGAACGCTCATCCGCCGACTCTACTTCGATCTCATCGGCCTGCCCCCATCTCCAGAGGCTATCCAGAAGTTCACCACTAATCCCACCCCGGAAGCTTACGAACGATTAGTCGACACACTGCTCGCCTCTCCCCGGTTTGGTGAACGATGGGGTCGACACTGGCTCGATCTCGTTCGCTACGCCGAAACCCTCGGCCATGAATTCGATTTCCCACGCCACAATGCTTGGCGCTACCGCGACTACGTCATCCGCGCTCTCAACCAGGATGTGCCCTACGACCAATTCGTTCTGGAGCATCTCGCAGGTGATCAAATCCAAAGTCCACGTTTCCACCCCGCCGATGGCTCCAACGAATCCCTAACCGCCACCGGGTTCTACTGGTTCGGTCAGCAGGTCCACTCCCCGGTCGACCTGCGTATTTACCAGTCCGATGTCATCGATAATCAAATCGACGTGCTCAGCAAATCCTTCCTCGGTCTAACGGTGGCCTGCGCCCGCTGTCATGATCACAAATTTGACGCCATCTCCACGCGCGATTTCTATTCGCTTTACGGGATCCTATCCAGCTCCCGCTATACCCAGACTCCAACTCGCCCCCAAGTCTCTAACCCCAAGACGATTTCCGACCTCCGCGCTCTCAAAGTCAAAATCAAGGAAATCACTGCCGATGCTTGGATTCAGCAGGCCGAAGTCCTGGAGACCGCGCTTCTGTCTGCTCTCACCTCCACCTCGACACCGACCCAACCCTCCAAGCAAACCGCTCACAAGTCCCCAGATCTCCCCACCCGATGGAGCCGCGCGCTCGCCGAACTGTCCTCATCCGCACAAACAACCAACTCTCCCGCAGCCGAGGCCACAGCCACACCCCCGAAAAACCAACTCGTCCACGCGCTCTCCGAATGGTACACTACGGGAACCCCAAAAGAATGGCTCACCTCAATCCCCGGTGACTTCATCCTCAGCGACCCCACTCGACCCGTCTCCCGACTCATCACAACCCCCGGATTCGATTCCGGCCTCATCTCAGACCGTCTCCAAGGGAGCCTTCGGTCCAAAACGTTCGTCATCGAAACACCCTACCTCCACATCCTGGCCTCCGGGAAGGATACTCGCTTTAACGTCGTCATCGACAACTTCACCATGATCCAAGCCCCCATCTACGGGGGATTGAGACATGTCATCGACTCCGACCAACCCCGATGGTTCGTAGTGGATTTATCCATGTGGCAAGGTCACCGTGCGTTTTTAGAGTTCCTCGACACCTCCCATGGCGACCCCGCCTCAGGCGGCAAAGGCTCGTATGGTCCACGTGGGGTGTTCGGGCTCTCGGATATCAGGTTCTCCCAAACCTCCGCTTCACCCAGTCCAGCCTCGGATCATCTCGCAGAACTGGCCGAACTCATTCGCACAATCGCCGCTCCCACCAACTCCGGACTCTTCGCCTCACATTTCAGAAAGGCCGTATCCGACTGGAGGAACAATCCTGCCCCAGCCCCAAGTTCCTTAGCCGTACTTGGTTTCCTTACCCGACACGACTTACTTCCCCCCCCCGCGCCCTCCTCCAACCCAGCCCAAGTGCTCTCGAAGGTGTTCCATAACTACCGCGAGCTCGAGCTTTCGATCCCTGAATCCGCCTATACTCCCTCCATCACCGATGGCAATGGGCTAGACGAAGTCGTTTTCATCCGCGGCAATCCCAAAACCCCCGGAACCCCCGTAGCCCGACGCTTCCTCGAAGCGCTCGCTCCCGACCCAAGCGATAGCTTCAAACAGGGCAGCGGCCGAGCAGAATTCGCACAGCACGTGATCGCTCGCGAGAACCCGTTCACCGCTCGGGTCATGGCGAACCGAGTCTGGCTTCACCTCTTCGGACGCGGCATCGTCCCTACCCCGGATGACTTCGGAGTGCTCGGTCAACCCCCGACTCATCCCGCACTGCTCGATTGGATTGCGGATTACTTCCGCTCCGAAGCTCGGTGGTCCGTCAAGCAGCTGATCCGCACCTTAGTCCTCTCCTCGACGTATAAGATGGCTAGTGAAAACAAAAACGCGGCCACCATCGAAGCCGATCCACAAAACCTGCTCTTCCACCGCATGTCGGTAAAACGGCTCGAGGCCGAATCCATCCGAGACTCAATCCTCGCCATCACCGGCGACCTCAACCTCAAGGAGGGCGGCCCCTCGGTTCCAACTCACCTGACGCCCTTCATGGATGGTCGCGGCCGCCCTCCGGTCAGCGGACCGCTCAATGGAGACGGTCGACGCAGCATCTACCTCGAGGTCCGCAACAACTTCCTCACCCCCATGATGCGCACGTTCGACAGCCCCATCCCGTTCACGACCGTCGGCCGCCGCACCGCCTCCAATGTCCCGGCCCAATCGCTGATCCTCATGAATGATCCGTTCGTGAAAGACCAAGCTCGATCCTGGGCATCACGCATTCTGCGCGCGTCAACAGAAACCGTGGAACGCATCCAATCCTTGTTCCATCAAGCCTACGGTCGCCAGGCCACCCCGTCCGAACTTAGCCTAGTCACAGGCTTCCTTCGCACACAAGCCGCTGCCCATAGCCCCTCCTCGAAGGATCTCGACCTCTGGAGCGATCTTTGCCACGTCATCCTCAACGGCAAAGAACTCATCTACATCCCCTAGACTCCCGGAGCATCGAACAAAGTCCCGACTCCCGCAGGTTCCACGACCTATGGCTCTGCCCGGCAAAGCCTCCGGGTCTCCCCCAGCCCAAACAGCAGCACGGCCTCGAGGCGAGCACGAAAGAAGGACTCCTGGTTTTTCCCAACGCATCTCCCCGTGGAGCTAGGCAAAAGTTGCAGCCTAAATCCGACCGATCCCGAAGCTTCGTCCGATCGACATAGCTCGCTTCCAAAGGACCCAAAACGCTTCTGGTTCTGACCCTGTTTGTTCGACCTAAATCGCTTGTTTAAAACATGTTAAGTCATATGAAACAACCCCAAACATTGCATTCATTCGCGCCCGACTTTCCCTCCTAAAGTTCCGCGTGGCACATGTCGTGCTAGCGGCATCTCAGTCAGGACCGCCATGCCAAAGCCTCCTACTCAAGGGCTAGGCAATTCTGTCCTCAATGCCGCAACCGAACCGCGCCAATCGTGAAAATCCAGGTGCTCGAAACCATCGAAGACTTCAAGCGTCACTTCGGACTGCCTTTCGAAGGGATCTTGCTTGAACCCGATCTCGATGTGGTAGAGGTCGACACCGATGCACACGAACGGAAGCGTCGCGATGCCGAAGTGCTGTGCACACTCGCTGCCAACTCCACCCAAGACGTTCTCGAACTTGGAACCTCCCACGGCCGAGGTGCCTATAAGCTGGCCACCAATCTCTCCCCCGACCTGCGTTGCCACACCGTCAACATCCTGCCCGAGCAACATGATGATTCCGGCGGCAGAATGGTCACTCACCTCATCCCCAAGTCGGAAATCGGATCCTACTACCGTGACCACGGTTTGCAGAATGTCGTCCAACACTTCGCAAACACAGCTCGCTGGGAAATCCCAAACGAAATCCACGACGCAGGTATGGTGTTCGTCGACGCCGCCCACGATGAACAAAACGTCTACCTCGATTCCAAGCTCGTGTGGAACCGCATCGCCCCTGGTGGATTCATCGTTTGGCATGACTTTTCACCATTTAATCGTCATTTCGACTGGATCAACGCCTCGATGCGAGGGGTCGAACGGTTCATTCGTGAGTACGGCCTCGACAACGCGGAGATCGTCAACCTCCGACATTCCTGGTGCGGGGTGCTACGCAAGCCCTGCATCCAATCCGCCTCTCCAAGCCCTAAATCCTCCCACCCAACCGTTGCCACAAACCGGACCTCAAAGCCGATCATTCCAAGTGCCCAATCCACAGCGGTCCCCGCGGTGTCCATGGCCACGCTGCGGTCTCTGCGGTATGCCATCGTCTATCCAGCCTACTCCGCCAACCGGGTCAATGAGGAGAAACTCATGGCCGCGCACGCCATTCATCTCGGCTTGAACGTTGAGGCCATCGGAATCCCATGCTTCGGAGGCTGGTGGCCTTTCCCCGTTCTGGATCAAAAGTGGCGCTCCCACAGCGCCGATCTCATGAGCCGCTACGGTACACTGGAGGAACGTCTGCGCCAAAAGGACGTCCTCATCGCCGCCGGGGGTGCCATGCTGCACCCCGACTTCATTCGACAGCTCTCCACCTTCAATGTTTTCTACTGCGCCGATGACCCCGAAAGCTCCCACATCCTCTCCAAACCCGTCGCCGCCGCTTTCGACCTCGCGTGTGTAGCGAACATCGCCTGCGTCAATGACTACGCATCCTGGGGAGTGCGCCACGCGGTTTGGTTGCCCATCCCAGTTTCCGATCATGCAATCGATCGGTTCATCACCGAAGAATCCATTCTCACCGGCACACGAAACGTCGACCTCATCATGTGCTGCGAACGGGTCTATGGACTCAGCGACAGGGCGCAGCGTCTCGAACGTCTTCAGCAAGAGTTTCCACACGCCATTTTAAGGGGAAAGGGTTGGCCCAATGGCTTCATCTCAGACGCCGAACTCCGAGGTTTCTACCGACGCAGCCGAATCGGCTGGAACCTGCATAACTCCACTGGACCGGTCAACAGTCGCTTGATGATGCTGCCCTCGTTCGGGGTCATGCAGATCTGCGATTGCCGCGAAAACCTCGGCAAAATTTTCAAACTCGGAGAGGAGGTCGTCGGATTCGAAACCATGGATGAATGCGTCGACGCAACTCGCTACTACCTCGCCCACGAGTCCGAACGTCGACGGATCGCGTTGGGCGGATGGAAACGCGTCATGGCCGATTACACCGAATCAAAATGGTGGGATCGACTCCTCCAATCCATCGCCCCCCTCATCTCTCAAAAACTCCCGCTGACGTCCCGATCGACACCGCCCCTCGTCACGTGCTCAACCTAGTTCATCATGAAAACCTGCCGCGCCTGTCTCAGTAACGATCTCCAACAGTTCCTCGATCTCGGTTTCACACCCCCCGCCGATCGTTTCCTCCGACGGGAACAGATGATCGAGCCCGAGACTCATTACCCGCTCACCGTGAACCTGTGTCGTAGTTGCGGCTTCGTGCAGCTCGGACAAGTGGTGTCCCCGGAAGTCCTCTATCGACAGGATTACCCCTACGAATCCTCCATCACCCGCAGTGGACAGGCCCACTGGAACGAGTTCGCGACCACCGTCGTTCAACGCCTTAGCCTGGGTGCCCAAGATCTTGTCGTGGATATCGGGAGCAATGTCGGGGTCTTGCTCGGGGCTTTCAAAGCCAATGGAACCCGGATCCTGGGAGTCGATCCAGCCAGCAATATCGTCCGGATCGCGGAACGGAATGGTATCGAAACGATCAACGAGTTCTTCAATGAGACCGTCGCAGCCGAGATTCGGCAGGCCAAGGGACCAGCAAGCGTGATCACCGGGACCAACGTCTTCGCCCATGTCGACGACCTCACGGGTTTCATGCGAGCCGTGAGCCACCTCCTCACCGAGAACGGCGTCTTCATTTTCGAAGCACCGTATTTCGTCAACCTGATCAAACACCTCGAATACGACACCATCTACCACGAACATCTCTCTTATCTCTCCGTCCGACCCCTCATCCCATTCTTCCGCCGCTTCGGCCTCGAAATCTTCGACATCGAACAACGTGACATCCACGGAGGGTCCTTCCGGGTCTATGTCGCCAGAATCGGTCAACACCCGGTCTCCCAAGAAATCGAACGTCACCTCGAAATCGAACGGTCCTCCGGTGTCCACGACGTCGCCGTCTTAACCGAGTTCGCAAAACGGGTCGAAAGCAACCGCCAGCAGTTGCTCAACTTCCTGCGCCGCCTCAAGAGCGACGGAGCCTCCATCGCGGCGGTCAGTGCTCCGGCAAAGGGAATGACACTTCTCAACTATTGTCATCTCGGAACCGAGACACTCGATTTCGCTACCGAAAAATCCACCCTCAAAGTCGGACGTTTCACGCCCGGAACTCATATCCCCGTCGTAGGCGATGCCGAACTGTTGGTTCGCAAGCCCGACTACGTGCTCCTGCTCGCCTGGAATTTCGCCAAAGAGATTATCGCGAATCTCAAAGATTACCGCGCCGCCGGCGGCAAGTTCATCGTGCCCATCCCCAACATCCAAATCCTCTGATCATGCAAATCACCCGACTCAAACCCGCCCACTCCGACGCGCGGGGTGTGATCACCGACATCCACGTCGGCCAATCCGTCAACGCACTCACCACCGTCACATGTCGCAAAGGAGCAGTTCGCGGCAATCATTTCCACAAAAAGACCACCCAGTTCACTCACGTTCTTAGCGGTCGTTTGCGTTTCTATTCCCAAATCGAAGGCGGCCCCATCGAACGCAAAATCATTCGCGCCGGAGATCTCGTCGTTTCACCCCCGCTCCACCGCCATGCCTTCGAGGCGCTCGAGGACTCCGTGCTGCTCGCCTTCTGCAAAGGACCACGCGCCGGCTCCAACTACGAGACCGACACCTACCGCCTCGATGTCCCTCTCACAGCCAAACGAACCTCCAAGGCTACCAAGCCCACCACCTCATGAACGCTCCCCAACCGTCCTCAGCGGAATCCACAGCCGTCGGTCGACCCATCCCCGTGTCGCAACCCTGGCTCGATCACCGCGAGGCTGAGTTGGTTCAAGAGGCTTTGTCGCAGGGTGCTATCTCAGGCTTTTTTGGTTCTCACTTGGATCGTTTCGAAAGGGAGTTCGCCGCCTTTTGCGGTGTTGCCCACGGTGTTGCGGTCAGCAACGGAACGACCGCCCTGCACGTCGCTCTCAAGGCGCTGAATATTGGCCCCGGCGACGAGGTCCTCGTGGCCACCACCACCAACATGGCCACCTTCTTCGCTGTTCTCTATACCGGCGCACGCCCTATCCCCGTCGACATCGAACCCGATACATTCAATCTCAATCCAGCTCTTCTGCCTTCCCTGCTGACCTCAAAAACCCGCGCAATCGTCGTCGTGCATCTGTTCGGGCATCCGGTCGACATGGAGCCCGTCAACCAGTTCGCACGAAAACATAGTCTTCGTGTCATCGAAGATTGTGCCGAGGCCCATGGAGCCGAGTATCAAGGCAAAAGGGTCGGCTCTCTAAGCGACATCGGGTGTTTCAGTTTCTACGCTAATAAAATCATCACCACCGGCGAAGGTGGCATGTGCGTCACCCAGGACGCGAGCCTTGCCAAGGAGATGCGCTCCCTCAAATCGCTCGCCTTCGGTCCCGTCAATAAGTTCATGCACCGCGCCATCGGGTTCAATTATCGAATGACCAACCTCCAGGCCGCCGTCGGTTGCGCGCAAATGGAGAAAATCGAAACCATCATCCTCAACAAACGCCGCATCGCCGAACGTTACAACGCGCACTTCGCTCACCTCCCCTGCGTTCAACGCCCTTCCGAACGGCCTCATGTCAAAAGCGTATTCTGGATGTATCACCTCGGGCTTCGTGGCCCCTTAGCCCCGTTCCGAAACGAAATCATGCGCGCTCTCGCCGATCAGGGCATCGAAACCCGCGAAGGGTTTATTCCTTTTAACCTCCAGGAAATCTTCATCCGTGACGGCCTAACCCACCCCGCTCAATGCCCAGTCGCTCATGATGCCGCTTACCGAACATTCTACCTCCCCAGCAGCCCAACGCTCACCGATACCGAAATCGATTGCGTTGCTGAACAAGTCCAGATCGCTCTCGCCTCTCTCCCCCTCTGACCACGCACCCTCATGTTTGACGATTACGCTCACGTCTACGATTCGCTCTACCGGGACAAAGATTACCAGGGTGAATGCGACTTCGTCGAAGCCGTCTGCCAACTCCACGGCGATCGTAAACCGCAAGCCATCCTCGACCTAGGCTGCGGCACCGGTAATCACGCCCTCCCTCTCGCCGCTCGCGGCTATAACGTCTGCGGCCTCGACCGCGCACCAGAGATGCTTCATCACGCCCGCCGTAAACAGTCCCTCCTGCCCCCAACCGTCGGTCACGTCGAGTTCCACCAAGGCTGCGCTCAAACCACCTCTCTCAATACTCAGTTCGACGTCGTGCTCTGTCTCTTCGCCGTGATTACCTACCAAACCACCGACGAAGGAATTCTCGCTCTGCTACGCAACGTCCGACGCCACCTCCGACCTGGAGGTCTCTTCATCTGCGATTTCTGGCATGGCCCAGCCGTGCTTTCCGAACGACCAACCACCCGAGTAAAAGAAGTCCTCGAGGGTGATGCGGTGATCCGTAGAACAGCTTCGTCGGTTCTCGACGAAATCAATCATCTCGTCACGGTCCACTTCTCCGTTTCACGCTCTCACCACGGAAAACCGACCGCCTCCAACGAGGAAACACACCAAGTCCGCTATCTCTTCTCGTCCGAGCTCGAACGTTTCCTGCCCGCCGCCAACCTCGAGATCCTCGGCTTCTGTCCTTTCCCGAAATTGCACCATCCCGTCACGAACAGCGACTGGAACGTCACCGTCATCGCTCGATCTGTCTAACGTTATGAAAGTTCACATCGTCTGCTACGAAGATGTCCACGGTTGGATCCTCGGAAAGTTCGCCCTCAAACTTCAAGAGCACCTCCACCCGCTCGATGTCCACGCGACGATCTCTAAACAGCCCGATCCCAAAGCAGACATCAATCATCACATAATCTATTTCGACTACGATGGGCGGAAGACAACCACCGAAACCATCATGGTCACTCACATCGACACCGATTGGAAGCGTGAGCGGTTGCGCAGCCAGCTCGCTCAAGCGCCCATGGGGATCTGTATGTCGGCCGAAACGGTGGACCAGCTCGCGGCGGCTGGACTTCCCCGACACAAACTCTGCTTCATTAACCCCGGTCACGACGGCGAGATGGTACCGCGCCGAACCGTCATCGGCATCACCAGTAAAGTCCAACCCAGTGGCTGCAAACGCGAACGGATCCTCCTCGATCTTATCGCAAAGATTTCTCCCGACGATTTCGAGTTTCGAATCATGGGAGCCGGGTGGGATCAACACGTCCACCAAATGCGCCAAGCCGGCTTCCGCGTAGAGTATTGGAGGGCCTTCGATCGACCCGAGTATCTCAAACTCATGCCCTCCCTCGATTATTATCTCTACCTCGGGTTGGATGAAGGGTCGATGGGTTTCATGGACGCCCTCACCGCAGGGGTCCAAACCATCATCACCGCCCAAGGATATCACCTGGACGCCGCCGCCGGCATCACCCACGGCTGGAAAGAACCCTCGGACCTCTTCCGCATCTTCGAAAACATCGCCCGGGAGAAACGAACCCGCCGCCAGGCGGTCGCCGACTGGACCTGGCCCGAGTACGCCAAACGACACTTCACCCTCTGGAACTATCTGTTGGCCAAGACAGCCCACCAACCCATCCCGATCTCCCTCCGTACTCAGCTGCAGAGAATGGCCGTCATCGTCGAGGAATCATCCCCCGCAGCTCCGTCCGTCGATGCACCCCAAGTGCTCAAGTTCGCCCCCACCCCAGCTCCACAACTCGTTCCCGCAAATCGACACGGCGTCAATTACCTGCTCGACCTCTCCCAGTACATCGACCGCTCCATCCATGACCAAGGTTGCTTCGAACCTGATACCACCGCCGCACTCGAACGTCTCACAAAGCCCGGCATGATCGTCCTCGATATCGGGGCCAATATCGGTGCCCATACTTTCCGGCTCGCACGCCGCGTCGGCCCTTCAGGTCGCGTTCACGCCATCGAACCCATGAGCTGGGCCTTCTCCAAGCTTCAACGCAATCGTCTCGAGAACCCCGATCTATCCCAAGTCTCCCTCCACCATATCGCCATCGGGGACTGCTCAGGCACTCTGAACGCCGACTTCAACTGCAGCTGGCCCCTTGATCAGAACTATCCCCAGGTGATCCCCGAACCCGTACGGGTTTGCCGACTCGACGATTTCGTTCTTCAACATCAACTCACCCGCGTCGACCTCATCAAGCTCGATGTCGACGGCTACGAACACAAAATCCTCCGCGGCGCGATCCGAACCCTCCGCGACCTCCGACCGATCCTCGTCATGGAGTTATGTCGCTACACCCTCGAACGTGTAGGCGATCGGGTGGATTCGATGGTGGATGACCTCGCCAACCTCGGCTATCGCTTCTTCTTCGAGAAAGATTTCAAACCCGCCACTCGCGACGAACTGCTCCACGCAATTCCTCCGGGTAGCAGCATTAACATTCTCGCTGTTCATGCCCTGCAAACCGAGCTCATCCAGTCCATTGACTCGTGTCCCGCTTGGGTTCATGGTCGAAAACCTCGCGTTTTGCTCATGGCCGATGTGCCAAATTGGATCTTTGCTCGACACTGCAAAGTCCTCATGGACCGCCTGGGTGATCAGTTCGACTTCGATCTCAAGTTTCAGGGTCAGTCTTATCGCGAAGAGGACTACGATTTGCTCTTCCCGCTCGAGTGGAATCTCATCCCCATGTCCGAGATCCGCACCCCAGCCAAATACATTACCGGCATCCGATCTCACACGTCCTGGCAAGGGCATGATTTCCTATCCCTCGCAGAGTTTCTGTCCACCCACTTCCAACAGATACACACCGTCTCAAAGCGCCTCACCGACATCTTCAGCCCATTCGTTCCCAACACGCGCCAACTCACTCACGGCACCAACACCACGTTCTTCAGCCCGACGACCCGTGCGGATTTCTCAGGCCCAGGCCGCCTGCGCATCGGCTGGGCCGGAAACCGAGTCAACAACACAAAAGGTTTCGAAGAGTTCATCGCTCCTCTAGCCAAACTGCCCGGAGTCGAGTTGGTGTTCTGCGGCTATCTCGACAAGAACCTCGACCTGCCCGGCATGCACCGGTTCTACGACAGCATCGAGGCCTACGTCTGCTCCTCGCAAAAGGAGGGGAACAACAATTCTTTGATGGAAGCCGCTGCCATGGAACGAGCAATCGTCACCACGGACAACGGGACCGTGCCCGAATACCTCGTGAACAACGAAAGCGCCCTGGTCGTCGAACGCGAACTCGCCGCCTTCATCCACGCGGTCTGCAAACTCCGGGACGATCCATCCCTCCGTCTCCGCCTCGGACGCCAAGCCAGGAACGCTGTCAAATCTCGTTTCGACTGGGATCTCATGATCCGCCAGCACGCCAAGTTGCTCTGGGACGCCCTCGATCAATCCAACACATGGCAGCCACCCCAGGGAGCGATCGCCACCGCCGTGGCTCCTCAGCGACACAACACACCAACCACGGCCACACTCCTCGACGCCTCCCCAAAAAGCCGCCCCGACGAGGCAGCGTCTGCAGCTCTGTTCAACCAAACCGGCACCCAACCCGAGGACCCCCTCCAGCGTGCCGAACGCGAAGCTCGCGCAGCATTGGAATCCAATCCCAATGATCCAACCACCCTTAAAGTCCTCGCCACTGTCCTGTTCCAGCGTCGCCGATGGCTCGATTGCGCACGGTTCTGCCATCAGTTGTTAAGTCTCATCCCCAACGAAACCGATGTGATGGTCGTCCTCGCCGAAAGTCTGGTTCAACTCAGTGACCTCCCCACCGCCATCGACATCTATCGCGAACTCCAACAGCGTGCTCCAAATGATCCTGACATCCACTCTCGACTCCAGGAGCTATCGTCTGCACCCACCGCTTCTTTGTCCAACGCAAGCGACGCTCCCACGCTCAACGCCGAGCAAGAACGTCTGATAAGTCTTGGAATCAAGGAGCTCGAATCCGACCACCACGCAAACGCACTGGAGTTCTACATCCAAGCCCAAGCCGCCGGCCCCGCGCATCCCGATCTCGAACATCTCATCTCCCAGCTCCGCGGACTCGTACACTCTACCTCACCTGCGAACCCAACGCCCACCGCGCCTTCATCCCGTGAAACCCAGCCCGAAGTCGCACGCGTAGATCGTCGCCCAGGGTGGTCGTTCCTCATCATCACTCATGGAAAACGTCCGGAGAAGCTCCAGCGCGAGATCGAATCCATTCAGGCGCTCAACATTCCAGAGGTCGAAATCCTCGTGGGCGGTGAACCTCCCACCAATCTGCCCAATACCGTCAACACCGTCCTAGCCGTCGATGCCGCCCGCAACGGTAGGCTCGGCGAAATGAGAAATGCCCTCACCCGCGCCGCCAAGTACGATCATCTTGTGGTGGTCGATGACGACTTCCTCTTCCATGATGATTTCTTCGCCGGCCTCATCCGTTTCGGTGATGACTGGAATGTGTTGTCCGTCCGGATTCTCAATCCCGATGGCACACGCTTCTGGGACTGGGCGACGCACGGTGGGCCTCGGGGACACATCCTCCTCGATTATGACGAAGACGATGACCACGTGTACGTAACGGGAGGTCTCATCCTGCTGAAGGCCAAGGTGGCCGATACCGTCCAGTGGAACGACGGTCTCGGGTTCTACCAAGGCGAGGACCTGGACTTCGCAAGCCGTTTGCGAGCCGCAGGGTTCCAACCCAAATTCAACCGCTACAGCACAACCACTCACGATGACGGAAGCTACACCGTCATCCAGGCTCCAAGCGGATTCCAAATCCAGAGACGAACATCCATGCTCGGTCTGCCTGTCCGCTGGGCCGCCCCGATCTTCAACCCCAGCGGCTACGCCAGCGAGGCCATCAACTTCGTCCTCCCGCTCGAATCCAAATGCAACCTCGGCATTCTCCATCACACCCCCGTCCGCTCTCAAAACTTCATTAACGGCTTGCCCCCCCAGGAACGCGAGTCCTTGCTCCGAATGGCCGAACTATATCCCTCACTCAAGAGCGGAATCGTCGTTTCCCACAATCCCGCCAACGGCTTTGTCCGTTTGCCAGATGCCGACTACAGCATCGGTCGAACGATGTTCGAAACCGACCGCATATCGCCCGACTGGGTATTCGCCTGTAACCGCATGGACGAGGTTTGGGTCCCCTCAAAGTTCAATGTGGAATCCTTCGCCTCAAGCGGGGTTGAACGTTCCAAATTAGTCGTCATCCCAGGAGCAGTGGATGAAGTGTTCTTCGACCCAGCCAAGCACTCCCCCTACCCATTGCCCAGTCGAGCCTCTTTCAATTTCCTTTCCTTGTTCGAATGGTCTTCGCGCAAAGGATGGGACGTCATGCTCGCCGCCTACCTGCGCGAATTCTCCGCCTCCGATGACGTCTGCCTGTGGCTCCGAACTTACCTGTTCTCTAAGCCAGACGGAGATCCCACCGAGGCAATCCGACGCCGCATCGACACCTTCACACGCGAACTGAACCTCGGGGACAAACCGTTGCCTCGCATCGAGCTCATCGCCGAGCAGGTTCCGAACGCCCAGTTGCCCAGCCTCTACCTCGCGTGCGACTGCTACCTCGCTCCCAGCCGTGGCGAGGGTTGGGGTCGACCACAACACGAAGCCATGCTCATGGAGCGCCCGGTCATCGCCACCAATTGGAGCGCCAACACCGAGTTCATGACCGACGAAAACAGTTACCTGCTCGACTACGAGCTCGTCGAAGCACGAGGTCTCGAGCCCGAGTTGTGGCACTATAAAGGGCATCGATGGGCCAATCCCTCCGAATCCCACCTCCGAGACCTCATGCGTCATGTGTTCACCCATCGTGACGAAGCCCAATCCAAAGGCCGCCTCGCCCGCAAGCACATGGCACTTCACTACGGACGGGCCGCCGTTTCCGGGATCGTCCTCCGCCGCTTGCAAATCGTAGAGCGCCGGCTCCGCTCACCCAGCCTACCCACAGCTGAAATCCAACACCTGCATCAGTCGGCGCCAGCACCAGCCGCAAAGCCCGTGGCGGTGAGTATCGAAGGTTCATTCCTCGATCTCGGCTCTCTCTCTCTCGTCAACCGTGCCCTCGTCAAACATCTAGGAAAACAGCCCGGTTTCACCGTCGCCGCTGTCTCGCCCGATCCCGCCCCAAAAGGACCACTCGCTCCAGAGTCCAAAACCTTCGCTGCCCGCGTGCTCCGCCAACTGCCCGCACAAACCGCCGTCACCATCAGTCACCAATGGCCCCCACGCTGGAAACGCCCCAGTCAAGGTGGCTGGATCGTCATGCAACCCTGGGAGTTCGGATCCCTTCCCGCCGATTGGGTCAAAGCCTGCGTTGATGTCGACGCCATCTGGTGCTACTCGCGTTACGTCCGCAGTCTCTACGTCAACGCCGGCGTGCCCCCAACCAAGCTCAAAGTCCTTCCTCTCGGGTTTGATCCAGACACCCACAAACCCGACGCTTCACCGTATCCTCTACCGACGTCCAAAGGGTTTAAGTTCCTCTTCGTAGGCGGGACGATCGGCCGAAAAGGGGCCGATGCCCTGCTCGCCGCCTATCTCAAGACGTTCACCAACTCCGATGATGTGTGCCTGGTCATCAAAGATTTCGGTGGCAAGTCCGTCTACAGCGGTCAAACCCTCGCCGCCTCAATCCAGGAGGCTCAGGCAAATCCCAACGCACCCGAGATCGTCTACATCGACGCCGAACTCTCCTCCGCAGAACTCGCCGGTCTCTACACCGCATGCGATTGTCTCGTGCACCCCTACCGAGGTGAAGGATTCGGGTTGCCGGTTCTCGAAGCCATGGCCTGCGCTTGCCCCGTCATCGTCACCGGAGGAGGGGCCACCGACGACTTTGCAACCGATGAGTTCGTCCATCGTATACCCGCAACTCGCATCGGCCTCGGGCATGAGGTGAGCGATATTCAACTCGATCATCGAGGGTGGTGGCTCGAGCCCGATCCCGAGAGCCTTCGATACGCTTTGCGCGAGGCAATCCGTGATCACGTGACCTGGCGCAAACGTGCTCTTAGAGGTGCTCAATTCGTCGCCTCGCACTGGACATGGCAGCACTCCGCCGCCACAGCCGCCGCCCTCGTCCATGATCTCCTCAATCAAAGAATCCTCGAGTCCAATAAACTCAAGGCCCGAAACAATCACTCCGCAGCAGTCTTCAAGGCCCCAGAAATGGTGAACGTCGGCTCCCTCACCCAAGCCGCCGCTCTGCTTAAACAGGGGGATCACGCCAAAGCTTGGCAGGCCGGTGTCGACGCCATCCAAGCCCGTCCATTCCATCCCGAAGCTTGGCTCCTGCTCGCCGAGATCGCTCTTCATTCTTCCCAGTTCAATCTCGCCCGACGTTGCGCGCAACAAGCAATCGCTCTCGCGCCCCAATGGAAACCCGCCAAGAAGTTCCTTTCCTCCATCCCAACACGGGACGAATCAGCTTCCCTCGGCTGGACCGTGCCGACTCTCCCTAACCCCCTTGCACCGCGCCTCTCAGTCTGCCTCATCACCAAAAACGAAGCCCGATTCCTCCCCGCTTGCCTCTCCTCAATCAAGGATATCGCTGCCGAAATCATCATCGTCGATACCGGCTCCACCGATAATACCGTCGATATCGCAAAGCGCTTCGGTGCCGAGGTGCGTCATCTACCGTGGACCGACGACTTCAGCCTACCTCGCAACGAAGCCCTGCGTTGGGCCAAAGGGGACTGGATCCTCATGCTGGACGCCGATGAGGTCCTCTCGGAGGATTCCCGCTCAAAGATCCAAACCGAAATGACCCAACCCGGCGTCATCGCCTACCGCCTCCCAATCGTCGACGTAGGCCGAGAAGACCATGGTCGAAGCTTCGTTCCCAGGCTGTTCCGAAACGCTCCAGGTCTCTTTTACGTCGGCCGCATCCACGAACAAATCTACAGCAGTCTCGAGGTCCGCCGTCAGCAATGGAGCCTCCAGAATCACTTCGGTCATTCCACCATCCGTCACTTCGGCTACTCTCCCGAGGTCATCAAGGATCGGGAAAAACTGGCTCGCAACCTACGGCTTCTCGAGAAGGCCATTGAAGAACTACCGGACGACCCCAACCTGCTCATGAACATGGGGCTCGAACTGACCAAGGCAGGTCAGGTCACTGAAGGGATCAATCACTACCTGGATGCACTCAAGGCGCTCACCGCTCTCCCAAAAGAACATTGGGTACCCGAGCTCCGTGAAACGCTTCTCTCTCAACTCTCAACTCATCTGTTGGGGGAAAAGCGCTTCGATGAAATCCCGCTGCTGTTCAAACATCGACTCGCGCTCGCAGCACCGCTCACAGCAACCATGCACTTCACCCTCGGCCTAGCGCTCATGGAGTTGAAACGTCCCAAAGAAGCTGCCGAGGAGTTTCGTGCGTGCCTCAAAAAACGGAACGAACCCGCCCTCTCCCCCATCAACCCTGAAATCCACAAAGCCGGCCCAAGTCACTGCCTAGCCTTGTGTCTGGTGTCACTCGGCAAAGACGCCGAAGCCGCCAAGGCCTTCGAGAAAGCGCTGGCCGATGCGCCTTCCTCAAGAAAGGCACGATTCGATCATGCTCGTTTCCTCATGCACTCCAAAAACCCCGTCGGGGCTCTCAACGCTCTACACCAACTGGTTCAAGAGGATCCCAAAGACATCCAATCGTGGATCCTCGGCGCGGAGATCGCGCTCAGTAACGTGAGCTTCGCCGAGGTCGCCTACGATTGGACCACCGCCGCCCTCGAATCTCATCCAACCCAAACGCAGATCAATCTGCTCGCCGCCGAAGCTGCCCTTCTCCACCAAGACCTCAGCAAAGCGACAAGTCTTTTTCGACGTTTCCATGTCCCAGGAAACCCTCGCCACCAAGCCGCCCTCATCCTTTGCGCAGTCGCCACAAATTCCGCGACCCAACTCACCCCACCAACCAACGAACCGACCGTCAGTCGCGAGTTCATTCAGTGGTTCCGAAAGTTGATCGACTACAAGGCCAATGCCGTGCTCGAAAGCATTCCAGAGAATATGGCCCAACTGCATCGGCTCCTCCCCACTTCTGCCAGCGCTCTCGAGGAAGCCTTCGCCACACACTGATACCCAGCTACGTCACTCTCCCAACAAGACCTCCAAGTAAGGAAGATCCGACGGACTCGTGGCCTTCGGATTCGGCATCGGCGAATCTACAAGTCGGACGCTTTGACCAATCAACGCACACGCGGCCGTATCATCCGTCACCGCCAATCCTCGTTCTCGAACGGCCTTCATCGCCGCCATGATGACCTCCAGCCGAAAGGTCTGCGGAGTCTGAACCGACCAGAGCCGAGCCCGATCCAAATGCTCCGAGATCGTACAGCCATCATCGGAAGCCTTGATGGTGTCCGTCATGCGTTGCGCAGCCACCGCAGCCCCATGTCGACGCGCCTCAACGATCGTGCGCTCAATCAAATCAACACTCACGCACGGCCGAGCCGCGTCGTGGATCAGCACAATTTCGGTGTCGGCAGCGAGCCCACTCAAACCGTTCCAAACCGAATCTTGTCGCTCCTTCCCCCCTGCGATCAGCTCAAAAGGTTTTCGAAACCCTTCCTCGGCAGCAATCTTGGCAAACTCCGCCTGCATGCCGTCCCTCACCACAACGCGGATCGCATCTACGGATGGGGCCTGATCGAGCCGACGCCAGCTGTGCGCCACAATTGGCATCCCTGCAACCTCAAGGAAAAGCTTATCGATGTTCGGCCCCATCCGGGTGCCCCGCCCCGCCGCCACCATCACTGCAGTCGTCATGAATCCATCGTGCCAAATCCCGCCGCATCAGCAAGCACGCCAATCCAACAGCTTCAGTTGAATCGTTCTCCTCCCGCGATACTCGCTCACACTCGGAGCATACGCCATGTCGAACGGACCTTCTGGAAACTCGGCCTCGGCTCCGTTCCACCACACCACCTCGTGCGTACCCGTCTCATCCTGAGCTCGAAACTTTAAGTGCTGCTCCTCCCGCCCCATCCTCATGACACTTCCGAGCACCCTCAAGCGCCGTGTGAAGAGTTGAATCGGAGGATTCCCCATACCAAACGGCCCCAGCCTGTCTAATTGCTCCAGCATCGGAAAATTGAGATCGCAAAGTCTCGTTTCTCCATCCAAACGAAGGGCGGGTATCAGAAGTTCTCGCGCCATCTCCCTGCTGACAATCGTGTTAAGCTCCTCCCTCAGGGCCGCCAATCGCGAGGGTTCCATGGTGACCCCAGCAGCCATCGCGTGCCCGCCGTGCTTTAGCAACAGTCCACCACACTGTTCCAGCGCCGCTGCCAAATCAAACCCCTCAATGCTGCGTCCAGAACCTTTCCATTCCAACGGCCCACCTCCCAGAATCAGCGCGGGCCGATAAAACGCTCTCATCACGCGCGAGGCCACAATCCCTAACACTCCCGGGTGCCAATCCTCATGCCCCTCCACCAACATAAAGTCCCGTTTCGCGTCGAATCGCGCTCTCAAATCAACCATCAATCCATCAACAATCTTTCGCTCAATCTTCTGACGCTCCCGGTTCTGCAAGTCCAACCCTTCCGCCAACGGCAACGCCTCCGCCACACTCGACGCACGTAATAGGCTCAAAGCCGTCATCGCCGTCTCCAACCGACCCGCCGCATTCAAGCGTGGACCGAGTTGAAAACCCACCTCGTGCACCCCCACCGCATCACCGACCAGCGAAACCTGCTTCAATGCCACTAAACCCGGCCTCGTGGTGCTGCGTAATCGCTTCAGCCCTGCGGAAACCAGGATCCGGTTCTCCCCCACCAAAGGCACCAAGTCCGCAACCGTACCCAACGCAACCAAGTCCAAAAGCTCCCGTAGGTCATACGCGTCCGCCCCCTCAACCCCTTCCTCACGGCAGCGCTTCGTTAAAGCATGCGCCAGCTTGAAGGATAAACCCACCGAACAGAGTTCCTTACCCCCACCGCCCTCTCGCTCCGCACAATGCGGATTGACCAACGCCACGGCCCGTGGCCTCGAAACCCCAGGTTGATGGTGATCCACCACCACCACGTCCACCCCAAGCTCGCTCAACTCCGCGATCGCATCGTTCGAGGTGGTCCCGCAGTCCACCGCCAATATTAACCGCGTCGGATGCTGACGCAGACAGTTCCGCGCCGCCACAACTCCCAGGCCATACCCTTCATCCAATCGATTCGGAAGATAGACCTCAACCCGCCATCCTAACGCCCCCAAGACCTCCGACAGCAGGGCCGCCGAAGTCACGCCGTCGACATCATAATCACCAAACACCACCAACGGCTCCGCCAAACGCCGCGCCTGCATCAGTCGGTCAACCGCAGCCCCCATCCCCGGCAGCTCGAACGGATCCCATAGAAACTTAAGTTTCGGATCCAGGAAGGCCTCCACCTCCGCCCGGTCCCGGCAGCCCCGATTCCACAAACATTGCAACAGAACCCCGTCCTTGCGGCTCAATCCCCACTGCTCCGCACGTACAACGGCGTCCTCCAGCGCAGGTGCTACATTCCATCGATGTCTCATGCGCCCCATCCAAACAATCGCTTCACCACGAGCACCCCCCCCGTAGCCAACAACCAGCAATAGACAACGGTGACCAGAACCCAGAAGTAACCAAACCAGATCATTCGCCCATCCTCCTCCATCAAACTCGCCGCAATAAAGATGATCGCGTAAGTCGGAAACACGTTCCCAAAGGGTACCGGCAGCGACAAGATCACCGACATCGCACTCAACACAAACCCGTTGAGCATGCGTATACTCCGCCAGCCCAGCCAGTCACTACGCCTTGGCTTTACCCAGACTTCCAGGTAACCCAAAAGCCGAACACTCGCCCCAATCACACGCTTCAGAATCCGGCCGGATATCTGCCGTTCCCCAACAAACCGCGGCAATCGCGGTTCCAAACCCATACCGATACGCACAGTCAACATCAGGATCACCAATCCAAAAAGGCCACTCATCCCAGGGAGCGTGATCGGGGTCACGAACGGCAAACAGAGTAGGATGATCAAAAGATACACCCCCCTCCCTCCTGTCCGAGCTAACAGCTTGTTCAGGCTAAGCTCCGCTCCAGAATCCGAATCTCCAATCAAACGTCCCAACGCCTGTGAGAGTGGTTCATGGACCTCACGCACCCCGGTACTGCCACAACCCTCAAACTCCGATCCGAGTGCCCCCTTCACGAATGCCTCTTCTTCGACCCGCCTCGTGCCTTGATTACCGAGACCCCGATCGATGCAATCAGAATCGAAACCACCACCCCTAAAGACACGGTCGTTGGGATGCGAAAGTCCACCATCTCCAAAAGCATCTTAGTTCCGATGAAGACCAAGACGAGCGATAGCCCCACCTTCAAATAAGTGAAATACTGAATAGCTCCCGCCAACACAAAATACAATGAGCGCAATCCCAAGATGGCGAAGACGTTCGAGGTGAAAACAATGAATGGCTTCTGCGTCACCGAGAAAATCGCCGGGATGCTATCCAACGCAAAAATCAAATCCGTCGTCTCCACCATCACCAAAACCAACCCTAACGGGGTCAGTGCAATGTGGTTGAAGATTCTCCCAGTTACCGGCTCAGGCACGTGCGCCTTCATCGCCTCACGCCCTCGCACAAAAAAGGCTTGGCCAACGAAATGCCGAGTCACAGGAAAAAACTTTCGCACATAACGTACCACAGGGTTCCGCTCAGGTTCCACCCCCTCGTCCTCGCTCCGCGCCATCTTGATCCCCGTGTAGATCAGGAAACCTCCAAAGAAATACAGAATCCAATGCGCACGAGCAATCAACGCGGCGCCGGCTCCTATCATCGCTCCTCGCATCACTAACGCTCCCAAAATACCCCAAAATAAGGCCCGATGCTGCAACGCCGGCGGCACCTTAAAATAGGCAAAAATCAAGGCGATGACGAATACGTTATCCATCGAAAGCGACAGCTCGATAAGATAGCCCGTCAAAAATTCCATCGCCTCCTCCTTCCCCCGCGCCGGCACCAAAACCCCAGCAAAACAAAACGATAGCGCGCACCAAACCATGGTCCATCCAATGGCCTCCTTAAAAGACACCTCACGCGCCTTGCGGTGAAACACCCCCAGATCCATGGCCAATGGCACAAGGATCAGGACCAGGAATCCAACCCAGTGGGCCGGGGTGATTTCGATGATCGCAAGCATGTTGTTATCTCATCCGAGTTCGTTCGACAAAGCACCAAACACCATCTCTATCCCCATCCAGTTCTCTATCCGCTTCCAGCCAAAAAACAAAACCCCGCATACCTGCGGGGTTTTGACTAAGTTCGAACAGCTACCCCCTTCTCCGAGAAAGGGTGGATCAGAGCTTCCAGAGCTCGTGAACCCTCAGAGGTCCATCACACTCGATGTTTAAAACAACCTTAACGCACATCCAAGACGTTCAACACCACAGGTTCGTCAGCACATGGTCTCAGGAAACGCGCACACCAATGCCGCTGTCCGCCGCAACAGGCACATCAGTCTTCGGACGCTCACCCTTGTGCCACCACAATACCAATGCGCTCGCAATGTAAATGCTGCTATACGTTCCAGTGAGAATACCGCAAAGAAACGTAAACGCGAAGTCATTGATCACTCCACCGCCAAATAAATACAGCGAAAGGGTCGCGATGAAGACCGTACCAGACGTGATAATCGTCCGACTCAACGTCTGGTTCAACGCCATGTTCATCACTTCCTTCAAACTTCCTTTGATGCCCAACTTCAAATCCTCACGTATACGATCAAATATCACGATCGTATCGTTGATCGAGAAACCAATGATGGTCAGTACCGCAGCCACCATCGGCGCGCTAAACTCCCGGCCTGAGATCACAAACCATCCTAAGGTCATGAGCACGTCGTGAACCACCGCAACAACCGCCGCCACCGCAAACGAAAACTCATACCGCATCGCAACGTAAATCAGGATGCCAAACAGCGAGAGCAACACGCTGACCAGCGCCGACCGCAGAATCTCCCGCCCAACACTCGGCCCCACTTTATCAATCGCAATTCGCTCAAACTTCGCCTCAGCGAACTTATCCTTCAGCGCCTTTTCGACCGCGTCGCCGGTGTCGAACGGGCTGATGATCCGCAACGTCTCCTTGCCGGTCACAATATCTTTACCGTACTGAATCGTAGGATCACCCTTCACCGTCTTCTTCAGCTCTTCTCTCAACTGATCTACGTTTTCAATCTTCTTGGCAAACTTGAGCGTCAACTGATCCCCACCCGCAAAATCAACACCTAATGTGTTACTCCCACGTGAGATTCCGACAATCAAACCAATCACGATCAAGCCCCAAGACATGGCAAACGCCGGCTTCCAGTGGCTCAAAAAGTCAATCTTCGTGTCTCGAACCAAGTGCAGCATCTTGAGCGTGCTGATCTTGTTGTTGGCCAAGAGCCAATCGAAAAATAATCGCGTCACCAAAAGGGCCGTGAACATGCTGACCGAAATACCAATCGTCAACGTGACACCGAATCCCTTAATGGCACCTGTCCCCATGTAAATCAAAATCACCGACGAGATCAGCGTCGTCAGGTTCGAGTCAAAAATGGTCCCAAACGCTTTGTCGTACCCCGCGTTCAGAGCACCTCGAATCGACTTGCCCGACTCCAATTCCTCCCGGATTCGCTCGAAAATGAGCACGTTCGCGTCAACCGCCATACCGATCGTCAACACGATGCCCGCAATTCCAGGCAGGGTCAGTGTCGTGCCAATCGAGCACATCACTCCTAGCAACACGATGATGTTTAACAGCAAGGCTACGTTGGCCACGACCCCCGCAAACATGTAATAGACCATCATGAAAAGCATGACCGCGATGGTTCCAAAGATCGCCGACCGAACGCCGCTCGCGATGGAATCCTTACCCAAGGACGGATCAACCCCGCGCTCCTCCTTGATCTTCACCGGAGCCTCCAACGGATTCTCTAGCACGTTGGCTAACTCAAACGCTTCCTTCAGATCGAAACTCCCATGGATTTGCGCACGACCACTCGGGATCTCTTCATTGATGTTCGGAGCCGAATACAGCACGCCGTCCAAAACGATGCCCATTCTCTGATTCACATTCTCCCGCGTGATCTCAGCAAACAGCCGCGCCCCCTGATCGTTGAAGGTCAAATGAATCTCAGGCTCGCCAGTCATGTAGTTCGGGCTCACTCCTGAGCTCTTAACATAAGTGCCGGTCAAACCTTTCTCCGCCTTCCGTTTCACCAAAAGTCCGTAGGATCTGACAACCCCTTGCTTGTCCTTGCGCTTCTCATACAGGAGTTCGTATCCAGGTTCCGTCAAACCCTGGCTCACCAACTCGTCGCTCTGGGGATGAACCATTCTGAACTCCAAAAAGGCCGCCTTCTCCAACTGGTTTCGAGCGCTTTGCTTCTCCGACTCCAAGAGCCCAGGCATCTGAATCAGGATCTGATTGTCGCCAGCAGGCAAAATCACCGGCTCCGATACCCCGAACTTGTCCACACGTTTACGAAGGACCTCAACCGCCTGTGACAAAGCCCGCTCACGCCCCTCCGTCTGACTCACCGCGTTCGTACCTTCGAGCTTGGTCGTGTCTAACTCCACCAAAAATGACGTCCCTCCCTGCAAGTCCAATCCAAGCTTGATCTTCCCCGCCGATTCCTTCTGAACCCGGTTCAGAATCACTCGCGTCGTCTCCGTCTCGCCCTCGGGTATCTTTACACCCGCAAAATAGCGTGTGATGTCGTTCGTCCCAATCGCCACCCTCAGGTTGCCGTAATCACGATCCGGGAACGTCTTATCCATCTCCCGGGCATTCTTCATGATCTCGCCAAAGGTCGCATCCTTGTTCGATGCGCGTGCCTCGAACTCGGTAATCAGATCCTTCGAGTTCGGCGGATACAGCTCGAAAAATGACCAAGCCACCACAAAAACTACAAAAAACCACTTCCACGTGTTATTTCGCTTCATAAACCTTTAACGCTCAAAATTGCTCACCCTGCGGGAATCACTCCACATCTGGACGACAGGACCGATTCGCTCCGCGGCAGTCACACCCCAACTCCCTCTCAACCCTCACTCGGAGTTGTGCCCGTTCGCTCGGTGATCTCTGTCACCGAAGCCTTCGTAACCTCCATCTTGCTGTCACCCGACCGAATCGAGACCGACTTCTCTCGAACCGAGATCACAACTCCCACAATACCCGAACTGGTCACTACGCGATCCCCGCCCTTCAGAGTCTTGATCAACTCATCATGCTCCTTCGCCTTCTTCTGCTGCGGACGGATCAGCACAAAATAAAAGATCACGATCATCAACAACATCGGCACGATGTTGACCCAACCCGGAGGCTGATTTCCTGATCCAGAAGCGGGAGGCGGCGCCATCGCAAACAACAGCGTTGATAATTTCAAGTCGGTGATCACCATTTTAGTAAGGCGACAAATCTATGGATGGCCGACGCTTTGGCAAGCGTTTTGGTGGGCCGTGTCGATTCTTTGCTCACTCACCCCCCGCGGCCTGGCATCCCGCACGCCCCTCCAAGACCTTCCTCGTTGGCACATAGCTCTCGATAAACCGCGCCCGAAACTCGGCGAACGTCCCCGCAGCAAGGTGGTAACGGATGTCCTCCATCACCCGGATAAACAGGTGCGAATTGTGCACGCTCAGCATCCTCAAACCCAAAATCTCGTTCACGTTGAGCAGATGTCTCAGATAAGCTCGCGTGTAATTCCGACACGCATAACAGTCGCAATCCTCCTCGATCGGCCGAAAATCTCTCTTGTTGAATCCTCCCTTGATACTGATCGTCCCTGTCTTCGTAAAGGCCGTGCCGTTCCGTGCGACGCGAGTGGGCAACACACAATCAAACATGTCCACCCCTCGCGCCACCAACTCAACCAGCTGCGCCGGGGTCCCCAAACCCATCGCATAGCGAGGTTTGTGGGCCGGTAAAAAGGGCTCCGTAATCTCCACCGCACGCATCATCTCCGGTTCAGGCTCCCCCACACTGACCCCTCCAATCGCATAGCCGTCAAAGGGCATCGCCACAAGCTTACGAGCACAACTCTCACGCAACCCCTCATGGCTGCCTCCTTGCACAATACCAAAAACCTTCTGCCCCTCAGCCCTCGGCTGCTCCAAACACTCCGCCGCCCATCGCAATGTCCGCTCCACCGCCCCTTGAACCTCACCGACCGAACACCCATGCGGCGGGCATTCATCAAAGACCATCGCAATGTCCGATCCCAAATCTTTCTGAATCTCCATCGCCTCCTTTGGGCCCAAGAACAGAGCCGAACCATCCAAATGCGACCGAAACTCAACCCCGTGAGGTTTCACCTTACGGATCTTCGCCAAACTAAAAACCTGAAATCCTCCACTGTCCGTCAGGATTGGCTTGGTCCAATTCATAAACCGATGCAACCCTCCCGCCTCCTTCATGATCTCCATCCCAGGCCGAATACTCAGGTGATAGGTGTTTCCCAATAGGATCTGGGTGCCCATCTCCAACAGCTCCCGCGTATCAAGGGCTTTGACACTCGCCTGAGTTCCCACCGGCATGAATACCGGCGTTTCAACAACCCCGTGAGCCAGCGTCATCCGCCCCAATCGCGCACGGCTCTTCGGGTCCGTTTTTATAAGCTCAAACATGAAAAAAAACTACCGTATCGGAGGACCGATACGGTAGTTGAAAGAAACTTTCGAGTAAACTGCGCTCTACCGAACTTCGATAATGCTCAGATCTTGTCCGCAGGGATAGGAGCCCCGTCAAATCGGGCTGAACTGCGCTCGCTGATCCACTTCCAGTCCAACTTGCCCTGGACCGTCTTCGGTGCCAATCGGCCCACCGACTTCCTCAAACGAGGCGTCGCAGTCTCGGTGCTCAACCACTTCTTCACCTCTGAATGACCGTCCGCAAACGCAAATCCACCCGCGTTGTTGTGATACGTCGCCGGCCAGTCGATCCATTCAGGAGTGTTCATTCCGACAGCAAAACCTGCGTCGTTAATGCTCAATTCGTCCTCATCCAAGAAAATCCAGAGTTTCGAAGGAGAAGGATCCACCACGTCCGACATCTTGCCATACGTGCGATAAGGCTTATTGGCCACATGACCATGGTTGTTGTCCAACCAAGGGCCGTCCACTGCGGTCCGACCTTCCTTCGTTCCCACAGCCTGGCTCATCGCAAAACTGCGTACTCGGGGAATCTTCTTACCTCCAATCGAAACCATACTCTTGTCCGCAGGGCACCGATAGATCTGGTAGTTCTGCCCTGTATAAGGGGCCAAACGGTTATAGCGCGGGTCGGTCAAGAGGATGCGGTTCGTCGCGTCGGTCGTATTCCCCATGCTACCGCTGCACCAGTTGTTCCCAATATTACCATCGTCAGGGTTCGGAGGCAGCAACTCGTTGTTATCGCCCGTATACATGTGCAAGGCGATGATCATCTGCTTGCCGTTGTTCATGCACAAAATACCTTGAGCCTTCGTCTTCGACTTGGCCAAAGCGGGAAGAAGCATGCCCGCTAAGATCGCAATGATGGCGATCACCACCAGCAACTCAATCAATGTAAATGCACCACGCCGAGAAGCTCGGGGATTAGAAGTGTTTGAATAGGGATTCATACAATATGGAATAAGAACTTTTTAAATGTATGCCAATGACTCGTCAACGCTTAGTTGAATGGATCATGTAAAACAATGTGCGTTTTAGAGCACAGACAATCGCGATTCCTCCTCGCGAAGCATCCCGCATAACACCGTCACAGCGTCCTCGATCTTGACCGACGTCAGCGCGCCTCCGCGTCGTTTGATCTCCACCTCACCCTTCGCCAACGACTTCTCCCCCACTCCAATACGCAACGGGAAACCAATCAAGTCCGCATCCTTGAATTTGACCCCCGGCCGATCATTCCGATCGTCAATCAGCGTATCGACCCCGCGGTCGATCAATTCCCGATAGAGTTTCTCCGCCAATTGCATCACCGCTGAACTCGCCTCCACGTTAAGCGGCGTGATGCAAACCGTGTACGGCGCGATGCTCACAGGCCACAAAATCCCGTCCTGATCATGCGACTGCTCAATCACTGCTTGCAGTGTCCGCGTTACCCCGATGCCATAACAACCCATAACCGCCGGTTGCTGCTTGCCGTGCTCATCCAAAAACAATGCGCCTAAAGCCTCGCTATACTTGGTCCCTAGCTTGAAGACGTGTCCTACCTCAATCGCTCGTTGTACTTTTAACGGCTCGCCCGTGACCGGACAGAGCTCACCCGCTTTAACCGTACGCAGATCCGCCCAGCGCTCCACCTTGATGTCTCGCTCCACATCCACATGCCGCAAATGTTGGCCGTCCTCGTTGGCGCCCGTAACCATGCCCGCACAACCTCGTAGCGCCACGTCTGCATACACCGGGATGTGTGAAACCCCGACAGCTCCCAAACTACCCGGGTGCGCCTTCAGCGCTTCCACAATCTCCTCCGGAGTCGCAGGACGAAACTTCGCAGTGCCCAGGGTCCCCGTCAGCTTAGCCTCGTTCAGCACATGATCGCCGCGCAACAGCACGATGATCAACCGGCTCTCCGCAACGTAAACCAGCGTCTTCACCTGTCGCTCCGCCGGAACGGCATAGGGTGGCTTTGTCAGGGATTCAATCGTCACCACTCCAGGCGTCGCAAATTTCTCAAGCTCCACCGACTCCCCCTCAGCAGCCCGAATCGGTGCCACCGGTTGGCTCGTCGCCTTCTCGACGTTGGCCGCATACTTTCCGCTTTCGCAATACACAACCTCGTTCTCCCCCGTCTCCGCAGGGACCATAAACTCGTGCGAATACTTGCCTCCCATCACCCCCGTGTCCGCCTCAACCGGAACAGCCTTCAAACCACATCGCTTAAAGATCCGGCCATACGCCTCATACATCTTCTGGTAGCTCACCTGGGCCAGCTCGTCGCTCACATCAAAACTGTAAGCGTCCTTCATGATGAATTCCTTCGCCCGCATCAACCCAAACCGAGGCCGTATCTCATCCCGAAACTTCGTCTGGATCTGATAGAAATTCTTAGGGAGTTGGCGATACGAATTGACCTCGTCCGCCACTAGCGTCGTCACAACCTCCTCGTGCGTCGGCCCCAAAATCCATTCCTTTCGCGCCCGATCCCGCGCTCGAAAGAACACCTCAGAGGCCGTCTCATACCGACCGCTCTTCTGCCAAATCTCAGGCGGCTGCAACGCCGGCATCAACACCTCCAACGCCCCCGCACGATTCATCTCCTGACGCACTATCGTCTCAATCTTCCTCAACACCCGAACTCCCAAGGGCAAAAATGTGTATAATCCCCCGGTCAGCTTGCGCACCAAACCCGCACGCAGCAGGAGTTTGTGCGACGCGATCTCAGCTTCAGCAGGGCTCTCTCGCAACGTAGGTAAAAAGGCTTGGGTCCAACGCATAACAATGTTTCAGAGTTACAAAATGATGAAATAACCGACGTCCTGAAGAGAGATCATCGAGCAGTCGACGTCCCGTTGGCAGATTCACTCCAACTTAGCTCCTAAAGGCAGCCGCAAAACCATCCAGCACGCAGCCCACAGGCTCGAGCCCGGCAAACACTCATTACTTCACGGTATTCACCAGAGGAGCCAACCCCTGTATCCGAACCTCCAATCGATCGCCAGACTCAATCGGCCCCACCCCGCTCGGTGTGCCCGTAACGATCACATCCCCAGGGAGCAGGGTCATGTTCGTGGAGATAAAACTAACCAGCTGGTAACAATTAAAAATAAGCTGGCTGGTGTTCGAATTCTGACGAAGCTGCCCGTTTTGAAAAAGCTGAATGGTCAGATCATGCGGATCGATCTTCGTCTCCACATAAGGCCCCAACGGCGTGAACGTATCGAAAGACTTGCAACGTGCCCACTGGCTCTCCGAGTTCTGTATCGTCCGATCGCTGATGTCCTGAGCCGAAGTGTAGCCAAATATATAACGCGCCGCAGCCGCCGAAGTCACATTCCGCATCCGCCTCCCAATCACGATCGCTAACTCAGCCTCGTAATCCGTGCGGTGTGCCGCAAACGGAACCTCAATCTTTGCCCCATCCGGAATCAACGAAGTCGGAGCTTTAAGCCAAAATAAAGGCTCTTTTGGGATCGGCTTCCCTGATTCCCGAGCATGATCCGCATAGTTCAATCCCACCGCGATGATCTTGGAAGGTACCACCGGAACCAGAGTCTTGACCCCTTTCAAAGGGATGGCTTTCTTGTCGTAAGAAGGGGAACCGAAGACGTCACCGTGGAGGCGGAACAGTTCTCCATCGACAATCTTCGCGTGAAAAATCTCGTCACCCTTTTGAAATCGACCTATCGCTGCCATAGCGCAATTTAATACGTAACCGTAACAAACCTTCAATCTAAGCCGCAAGCTGAAACTCTATCGTAAGTTCTCGACCCCGCTCCGCGCGTCCCGATCGTATCAGTGACGCCGAAATCCGCAACTTATTCAGCGGTTTCTCTTCCTCTCTACAGCCTCAACTTTCTCGCCTAACTCGTTGTGCACCTGCAAAAACCAAGTAAGTTCATCAGCGTGAAAGTGTCCAATGTCCTCCGTTCTCTAATAATACTCTACCTCGCTTGCCTATCGCACCGACCCACTCTCGCCGCCGAATCGCTCTACTGGAGGACCCGCGATAACCGAGTCGATGCCGACCTCGAAAGCTGGAGACTGCCCAAAGTCCTTCAAGCGGTCGCCATGAGTACGGGCTGGAAGATCTATATCGAACCCGGTGTCGCCCCGATCATCTCCACCAAGTTTTCAGACCTCACCCCAGCCGAAGCTCTACCGCGCCTGCTTGGTGGCCTCAGCTACGCGCTGCTCAAGAAGAATAGCGGCCCCGCTCGTCTCTACATCTACAGTTCCTCCGTCAGCAGCGCCACCGAACTGATCGAACCCCCTCCCAACGCCCAGCCCGTCGATGCCGATGGTCGCCTCACCCGCGAGCTCATCGTCTCCCTCAAACCTGGATCCTCCGCTGACATGGACGCCCTAGCCAAAAAGCTGGGCGCTAAAGTCGTCGGGAAATTAAACGATGGCACCTATCGTCTCGAGTTCGACAGCGCCGCCGACGCCGACAAAGCCAAGTCCGCGCTCACCCCAGACGAGGAGGTCGCATCCGTCGATTCCAATTATCAAATCCAGAAACCCGCCAACCCCGAAAGCCTCGCACTCGCCTCGCCCACCCCCCTCAACCTGAAACCCAGCCCCATCGGATCCTCCGGCCAGGTCGTCGTCGGGCTCATCGACACCGCCGTCCAGCCCCAAGGGACCAACGTCAAAGACTTCCTCCTCCCCCAGCAGAGTATTGCTGGAGAGAGTGTCACCGACAATTCCACCCTCAATCACGGCACCGCCATGGCCAGCACGATTATGCGCGGGGTGTCCCTAACCGCCGAAAACGGCCAAACTTCAGCCAAAATCCTGCCCATCGACGTCTACGGATCACGCGAATCGACCACCACCTATGATGTCGCGCGAGGCATCGCCGCAGCCGTCCAAGCCGGGGCCAATATCGTCAACCTTAGCCTCGGGAGCAATGTCGACACCCCCTATCTGCAACGCATGATCTCCGACCTCCACAGCAAAGGGGTTCTGTTCGTCGGAGCCGCAGGGAACGAGCCCACCACCGCCCCAAGCTACCCCGCCGCTTACCCAGAGGTCGTCGCCGTCACCGCCGGAGATCGCAATGGAAAACTCGCCGACTACGCGAATCGAGGGGACTTCGTCGATATCATCGCCCCCGGCTCGAGTATCGTAAACTTCGGCGATAAAGCCTACATGGGCTCAGGAACCTCCTACTCCGCCGCCTACATCTCAGGTGTCGCCGCCGGCATGGCGGGTCCGTCCAAAACCACCATCTCCCAAGTCGAAACCCAACTCCGCCAGAAACTCGGCAGAAAATAGACCATACCAACCGTCCTCTCCTACCTTTCCGAGGACTCCACAGGTGCCTCGCGCCGAATTCGAACTCCCACATACCGCGTCTCCGGCAGGATGAACTTCCGAATCTCAAGTGCCACCGCATGGAGTCGATGCTCCCGAATCAACGTCTCCGCAATCTCCACGCTCAGCGTCTCCAAAAGACGCCAGTTGCGCCCTTCCCCAAAGCTCACAAGCCGACGACACACCGCGCTGTAATCCACCGTTCGCTCCAGATCATCACCCGAAGCCGCCGCATCAAAGGGATGCTCCATCTCAACATCAATAAGCAGTCGCTGCGGCTCAGCGCGCTCCGCATCCGGAACCCCAACCCGATACCACACCTCTAGCTCCTTGATTAGAATAGTGTCCATACTCGGTTAGCGGGCTAAAACCGCTTCCAGCAAAACTCTCGTCGCCACATTTAACTCCAACGCCCTGGCCTCCTCCAGCGTCAACCATCGATACGCCTGCGCTTCGTCGTTTAATACCACGGGCAGCTCCTCTCTCGATTCCTCAGACCCTACGGTCCGAACCGCTCGGCATAAATAGTTCAACAGAACAAAGTGCGCATCGCGATAAAACTCCGTGGAGTGGATGCAGTCCTGCACCATCACAAACTCGATCGCCTCCACTACCAACCCCGTCTCCTCAAGGATCTCACGTCGCAACGCGTCTTCCGATCGCTCCCACATCTCGATCTTGCCCCCAGGGATTCCCCATTTGTCCGACCACTTGCGGGTCCGCACCATCAAAACCCGATCGCAGTCGTCGCGGATCAAAGCACCCACCGTCACCAGCGGAAAACGCCCACCGTTCCTCACAGCTGGCGTTTGAGCCGCCTCCCGCTCTCGCTGAAGAATGGTTCGATACTCCCCTAAATGCTCCACGATACAATCCGGGCTCGCCGTGCGGAGTTGTTCCAAACTGTTGTAGCCCGTGAGTACCGCACACGATCGCACTCCTCCATGCTTGGCGGTGTCGATGTCGTGGCACATGTCCCCAATGAACACGGTCTCCGCAGGATCAAGTCCATGGGTTTTAATCAGTTCATGAATCCGGTCCCGCTTGTCCCACACCCCTAAATACGGGACCTGCAAAAACGAAGCGAAACCAGCGGCCTCCGCCTGTTGCTGATAGTGATCCGCACGAACAGAGCTCAGAACGAACGTCTTCATCCCCGTCTCCGCGCAATACTCCAGAAATTCACGCGCCCATGGCAGCGGTGTCACCAACTCCGCATGCACCTCCGCGAATCGCACGTGAAACCACGTCTCTAACTGCTTTTTGGGTACGTGCGGCAGAAAGCGTTCGTAAAATCGAGTGAACGGAAGCTCGAACTCCCGACAAAATCGTTCGCGCGTCAGCGGCTCCAATCCCGCCTGCACGAAGACATGGTTGGTCGCATCCAATACCGCAGGGAGGTCGTCCACCAAAGTGCCAGACCAATCAAAAATGACGTTTCGTATCATGCAAATTCTAGTGCCTCGCCCAATCGCCCCAAACCGTAAGCAGCCCAAAGCTCAGAATCGATTCTTTTCCTGCTCCCAGAAAAACATTTCCATTGCATTAGCCCGTTCGACGGCTAAATTTTGCGTCTGTTTCGAAAACCGACCAAAAAAGACTTTGAATAGCGAGTACTGCAAACGAGCGTTGGAAAAGGTCAAGAGCCCCAATACCTTGATTAACATGGTCTCCAAACGCGTGCGTCAATTGACCAGCGGCGGGGGAGCCGGTTCACGTCCACTCCTAGCCGACACCGTTGGCCTCGGTGCCGGGGACATCGCTCTTCTCGAAATCGCCGAAGGTAAGATGGCTTGGATCGTCGACGAAAACGCCAAAGATCTCCCTCCTCCAGGGCCTGAGACCAAGTTCGCGTTTTGATCCCCTGCTCGGGGCTCTCGGCTCTGAATCCAACGGAAGGTTCGTGTGTCCGAGATTTTAAAGAATCCCAAAGCCCGTCGAGATTTTCACATCCTCGATTCCCTTGAAGCCGGCATCGTGCTCAAGGGAACCGAGGTCAAATCCCTCCGCGCCGGCAAAGGCCAAATAAGCGACGCTTTCGTCCGCGTCGAGGATGGAGTTCCTCTCCTCTACAACGCTCACATCGACGAATACAACTTCGGTAACCGCCAGAATCACGCCCCCAAGGCGCCTAGGCGCCTGCTCCTCCATAAGTCCGAGATCCGCAAACTCCACGAGGCCGGGGCCATCAAGGGCAACGCTATCGTGCCTCTTTCGTTCTACTGGAAAAATGGCCGCGTCAAAGTTCAGGTCGCACTTGGCAAAGGTAAGCAAAATGTCGATCGCCGCGAGGACCTCAAGGAGCGTGAATCCGACCGCGAGATGAAGCGGGCCACCATGCATCATCTCAAACAAAAGTAATCTCCGACCACGAACGGACCGCGTCGGATCATTCCCCCTGCCCGCGAACCGCCTTCTGCATCCCCGCTGTAGGCCGTGTGCCCCCACACGGCGTCCCCCCCACCTCCTCGCCAAGTCTCCCAGTCAAAACAAAAGAGGCCAACCCCTAGGGTTAGCCTCTTATTGCTTCCGAAATTATAGAGGTGCTAGCTCAGCTCAAACCTCGGCCAAAGTTCCTTAGGCCTTCTTCTTCCAGGTCCGAACAGGAGCCTTGGTGACCAAGCCCTTCTTAATGGCCTTCGCGCTCACCGTGATGTAACGCACTTCGCCATCGATCAATGCCTTCACTCGTTGCAGGTTCGGCATGAAACGGCGCTTGGTGATGGCGGTCACGTGGGTACCAATGCCGCCCTTCTTCTTGGCCTTACCACTGCGCCAAATGTGGCTGCCTTTGATCGATCCCGTTCCCGTTAGTTCACAAATTCTCGACATAAATGCGGTCCTCTTAAAGGGCGCAGAAACTACCATCCACCACCCCGTTGGCAAGAACTTTCATCGAACAATCTCAAACCGACTACAGAGCAGCGCACAATACAACCGCCTCGCATCCCTCGTCCGGACATGGTTTCACCAAACCCGATGTTCGTCCCGATAGGTCCCCCCAGGAACCTCCACAATCCCATCCCCGCTCGCCGATATCTCTACCTGGCCCGAACATCGAACTCCCGCCTCAAACCGACACCGACCCGTCACCTTCAAGCGCTCGCACCCGATCAATGAGGGTACTCCCTCCGGAAAAAAACGCTCGAAGTTTTCAACCACTTTGTAATACCTCGGGTCCAACTCGATCACCGGAGGCACACCTCGCCTCTCCGCCGACAACACCAATCGGCAGTCGTCCGTTTCAACGTAGGCGTCCGACCGAAGTGCCAGCAGGTCGGCCGTGCTCTTTACCGGAGCAAAGCGGTCCCTCGGAACCACCACCGCCCCACTTCGCTCAAAACATTCGATCGCCGCTCCCATCGCCGACTCCAACTGCAAAACTTTCGGGCTTCGGTCGTCCTTTGGATCCACCGTTTTCAGGTTGCGAATCAGTGGCAACGGCACAAAACCCTCCGACCGTTCGAGCAAGGACTTGAGCGCCTGTAACCCGATCCAAAGGTTGTTCGTGTTGAAGAATCGGTGCCGCCGAATGTCCTCAAAGAACGGTTTATCGGCCTCTCCCGTCTGAGCCGACTCCCGCAACACCAGCCGCCCATCCCGCCTGCGCCGCGCCAAATGGCCTCCTTTCCGATCCGACTCCGTCCGCTCCGCCACCTCCATCACAAACGCCAATCCAGATGTCTCCAAATGAGCCATGAGCCGCAGGTCAACCGATGCCCCAAGGTTGTCGGAGTTCGAAACAAACAGCGTCCGTATTCCCCGCCCCAGTAACTCGTCAATAAGCCCACTCGCATGGAGCGTCGGATAGATGTCTCCGTGTCCCGGCGGACACCATTCCAACGCACGGTCCACCGGCCACTTCACCGGCAGAAAACTGGCCGCATCCAGCTTCGGAACTTTGCTCTGCAAAAAATCAATCCGCTCGCCTCGACCAAGCTCCGGATACCGCTCCAAAAACCTGAGCGTGTCAGCTTGGGTGCTGAAGCTGTTCATCAACAAAAACGCGGGAGTCTTCGTGCCCGTCCGACTTCGCATGCGCAACACCTGCCGAGCAATAAAATCCAGAAACGTGCTCGGATCTTTCACCACCATCAATGACTTCGCACGGTCCAAGCCCATTCCCGTTCCCAAACCTCCGTTGAGTTTGATCACCGCCAATCCCGATAAAAGCTCAACCTCCCGCTGCAACGGGATCTCGGGAAAATCCGATAGTCGAGGCAGTTCAGAGATCGGCTCCAAGCCATCCTCCGACATGACCCCAATATCCCCCCCATAAACACGTCGGACCGCGCCCAAGAAGGCTCTTTGATGGGGCTCCTCGACACCTTCTCTACGCATCGTTTCTAAGCATGCCGCCTCAATGGTCTCCAGGTTCGCGTCGCTCATGTGTGTCATGGATCAAGCGCATGCTGCCCGTTGGTCCCCACCCTGCACAACGAGAAAAATCACCCCCATGCTGCCTCCTGACCCACACCAGACGACCTGTTCACCTGCCCACCAACTGCGTTCCGCATCCCCGCTGTAGGCCGTGTGCCCCCACGCGGCGCTGGCCGCTTAAACCCCTCCTCACGTTCCTTGCCAGTTCACAGCCCCAATGCGCGAGGTTCAGGCTCGGAGGCAATCCAATCGCCGCCCCCCAAACATCTCCATCAAACAACGTTCTCGATACTCGAAGATCCGTCGCACATCCCGCCCCACAAACAACCAATTCGTCAATCTTCCCCCGATCGGTACATACCGTACTTCATCCAAACACTCAGTCCCGCCATCCCGCGCAAGAAACCGATGCGTGTGATGCCAGAGCCGATAGGGCCCCTTCAGTTGCACATCCACAAACTGATGCGGAGGGTCCCAAACCTCGATCAATGTCCGCCATCGCATCGGCATGCCGCGCACTCGTATTCGATAGTCGATGAGTGTCCCTGACCCCATGACGATCGGCTGAGGCGTCAAGACCTCGAAACTTAACCACGGAGGTGTGATCGAACCCAGGTTTCGAGCATCGCCAAAAAATGGAAAAACTCGCTCCAACGAACTTCGCAGCCAGATATTAGAACGGATGATGTAGGGGTTCATACCAAAGGAAACCACATATAGACATATATTAGACACAACATTGACATTTTACAACTCTGAGTCCTAATAAGCGCATGATGTTCTCCCAATCGCGTCGCCAAACTCCGAGCACAAGTCACCGGTTCCTCGGACGCTTACTCCTGGTGCTCCTCACCACCTCCGCCCAAAGCGAAGCCGAATCGACCTCCGCCCGGCCTCGGACCTGGAACCAGTGGCGAGGCCCCTCACGCGATGGGATCGTCGACGGCCCCAAATGGCCCACCTCCCTCTCCGAAACGGCGCTCAAAAGTCTATGGCACATCGAGCTTAGCCAGAGTTATTCCAGTCCGATCGTTTCCGCCGATCGCGTCTTTGTAACCGAAACCCGTGAGAAGAAAACCGAAGTCGTGACCGCGCTGGACCGAAAAACCGGGAAAGTCTTGTGGAAACGCGAATGGGAGGGAGCTCTCTCGGTTCCCTTCTTCGCCAAATCAAACGGGGACTGGATTCGCTCGACCCCAGCCTTCGATGGTTCCTCCCTCTACGTGGCCGGGATGCGCGATGTGCTCGTCTGCCTCGACGCCACCTCGGGGGCTCAAAAATGGCGTGTCGACTTCACCCAACAGCTCAAGGCTCCGCTGCCCGACTTCGGTTACGTGAGCTCCCCCCTGGTGGACCAGGACGCTGTCTACACCCAAGCCGGAGCGTCCGTAGTGAAGCTAGACAAGTCCTCAGGCTCAATCCTCTGGCGATCCATGCAGGACGGCGGTGGAATGTTCGGCAGCGCTTTCTCCTCACCGATCATCGCCGACCTTTGTGGGATCCGCCAACTGCTCGTGCAATCGCGAGAAAAGCTCGCCGGCCTAGACCTCGCCACCGGATCAGTTCT
>Ga0172367_10000543_pt1 | contig 57991 bp, 53 predicted proteins | sample Lak10m_FD_114542 | JGI IMG/M metagenome (GOLD analysis project Ga0172367, IMG submission 114542) | Freshwater microbial communities from Kabuno Bay, South-Kivu, Congo - kab_022012_10m | ecosystem: Environmental > Aquatic > Freshwater > Lake | place: Democratic Republic of the Congo: South-Kivu... | reverse complement strand
TGCCAGATGCTTTGGCAGGTTTTGCTGCCAGTGCAGCCATTGCCGTATCGGATATTCCGTTCGAAGGGCCGATCTCTGAGGTTCGTGTTGCCAAGATCGGAGGTCAGTATGTGGTGAACCCGACCCGTAGCCAGCTGAAAGAGGCCACCATCGATATGATCGTTGCTGGAACGGCCGATGACATCAACATGGTTGAGGGCGAAATGAGCGAGTGTTCGGAAGCAGAAATGCTGGAGGCCATCAAAATTGCCCACGATGCCATCAAAGTGCAGATAAAGGCACAGTTGGATCTTGCTGCCCAAGTGGCCAAAGCCGCTACAAAGCGTGAATACAGCCATGAGAACAACGATGCCGATTTCGAAAAGCGTGTTTTCGATTTCTGTTACCCACGCATTTATGAATTCTCAAAAACACCATCGGCCAAAGAAGCCCGTTCAGAAGGTGTGAGTACCATTAAGAAGGCGTTCGTTGAAACGATGAGCGAAGAAGATGTCGAGAAATTCTCTGCATTGCTTCCAGGCTACTTCAAGAAAGCTCAGAAAAGAGCGGTTCGCGATGTGGTTTTGAACACAGGTGTCCGTTTGGATGGACGTAAGACAACAGAGATCAGACCGATCTGGTCAGAGATCGATTATCTACCATCAGCTCACGGTTCTGCTGTTTTCACCCGCGGTGAAACACAGTCTCTAACTACCGTTACTCTGGGAGGCAAGAAGGATGAACAGATGGCTGATGCTCCAACGTTCGAAGATTCTCAGAACTTTTACTTGCATTACAACTTCCCGCCATTCTCTACTGGAGAGGCAAAAATGATGCGTGGTGTCGGTAGGAGAGAGGTTGGCCATGGCAACTTGGCCGAGCGTGCTCTTAAAGGCATGATCTCTGATGAGAATCCTTACACCGTACGCGTGGTTTCCGACATTCTGGAAAGTAACGGATCATCTTCAATGGCAACAGTTTGTGCTGGGTCATTGGCCTTGATGGATTCCGGTGTGAAGATCAAGAAAGGAGTTTCAGGCATCGCCATGGGACTCATATACGACAATGGCAAGTATGCCATCTTGAGCGACATCCTTGGAGACGAGGATTTTCTTGGCGATATGGACTTCAAGGTTGCTGGAACCAAAGACGGTATCACGGCTGTTCAAATGGACATGAAAGTGAACGGTCTTTCTTACGAGGTGCTTGCCGAAGCCCTGAATCAGGCCAAGCAAGGTCGTCATCACATTCTCAATGAGATGAACAAGACCATCAGCGAAACCCGCGAAGACTACAAGGCGCATGCACCACGCATCACGAAAATGAGCATTCCGAAGGAATTCATCGGTGCGGTTATCGGACCTGGTGGTAAGATCATTCAAGAGATGCAAGCTGAAACCGGTACAACCATCACCATTGAAGAGATTGACGGCAGAGGAATCATCGAGATCCTTGCAACCAACAAGGAATCGGCTGAAGCTGTTGTTCGCAAGATCAAGGGAATCACTGCGGTACCAGAAGTTGGTGAAGTTTACATGGGAAAAGTGAAGAACATTCAACCCTTCGGTGCATTTGTTGAACTACTTCCAGGTAAAGACGGACTTCTTCATATCTCCGAAATTGAATGGAGAAGATTGGAGAAAGTGGAAGACGCTTTGAAAGAAGGCGATATGGTTGAAGTGAAACTGATCGCAATCGATGAGAAGACGGGCAAGTTGAAGCTATCGAGAAAAGTGCTGCTTCCGAAACCAGAGCGCAAGGAAGAGCCAAGCAATAACTAAACTGAAAGCCCCGCATTTGCGGGGCTTTTTTATTTTATTTCGCATTCAAACTTCTACCAGAATGACCATTGTTGCACCATCCCTTTTAGCGGCCGAATTTACCCGTTTGGCGGAGGAAATTGAAATGATCAATCGAAGTGATGCCGATTGGCTTCATGTTGATGTGATGGATGGTGTTTTTGTTCCGAATATTTCGTTCGGGGAACCAGTGATGAAACCATTGAAGAAGATCTGCAAGAAGCCGTTTGATGTGCATCTGATGATCGTTGATCCAGACAGGTATCTTCAGTATTTCAAGGATTGTGGGGCCGATATTCTAACGGTTCACTATGAGGCGTGCACGCATCTTCACCGGACTATCGGGGCCATCAAGGAATTGGGCATGAAAGCGGCTGTGTCGCTCAATCCACACACTTCTGTTTCGCTATTGAAAGACGTACTTCCCGAATTGGATATGGTCCTGATAATGTCTGTTAATCCAGGCTTTGGTGGGCAGAAATTCATCGAACACACGTATTCCAAGGTTCAGAAGCTTCGTGAAATGGCAAATGAACTGAACCCGAACCTGATCATTGAAGTGGATGGCGGTGTGAATTTGGAGAACGCCCCCAAATTGGTGGCCGCTGGCGCAAATGCCCTTGTGGCCGGCAATGCGGTTTTCAAAGCCAAAGACCCGGAAGCGGTTATTGCTGGATTGAAGAAAGCCTAATCCCCGTCCACATAATCCTGAAGGTAGCTGAATCGCTGGGTCAGTTTACCATCCTGTGCAATTGTTGCCCGTTCCAGAATGCTGTCTGGGTCATTTCCGAAGAACAGTGGAACAACTTTGTCGATCAGATCCTGCCCGAAGCCGGTTGACGAATCCTTTGGCGTTTCGCACGGCAGATTGTCCACGGCCATTACTGTGATGCTGTTTTCTGCGAATGGTGCTGTTTCCTGTCCGGTTCGCCTATCGTAACCATAGAATGGTTCTGAAATGGTGGACGAACGTAACGTTGTAGGAACCGAGCCTTTTATGTCGCAGGTGATGTCGGCAATAACACGTGTCCTGAAGTCGGTTCGCTTCACGTCTTCTTCAGTGAAAAAATGGGCACTTCTATTGTCCCAAAAATGAGCGGAAATGAAGATGTCAGCCATTTTCAGGAATTTGTTGAACGTATTATTCCAAACGGAACTGTCTTTAAGGAATTCCGCAAAGTCAGTTGGAGGTCTGCCGTCCAGTTCGTGATAATCGAGCACATCGGCATTGCAAAAAACAGGTGCGTCAAAATCTTTAGTGAGAAAATCGGGAATCGAGACCTGCTGGATTCCGGCTGTTTCCATCGTTTCCTTCACACCATTGGCCACTTTGCCGCCACCAGAAACAATGATCTTGATGTTGGGCAACTCTATCCCGCGCAATTCGCTTCCCATTTCGCACATGTCTGCACACAAGTGTGCAGGCTTCAATTCGAACAGGCCCTCTCGCAGGCCATAACCATTGATGGCATTGTACGACCCTACAATTCCAGCATAACGGCCAAATCCAAGCACACGCGCGCCATTGGCATACGTAAGTGTTTCGTAGTCGATAAGTCGGACGTTCTTTTTGAGAATTTGCTGAAGTAGCTTACGGTTGTACGACTGTTTTTTGATGGTGTGAGAAAAGAAAAGCATCGTTTTTCCATCGGCCAACATATCATAAGGAATCTCTTTTACCCCAAAAATGACATCACATTCGCTGACATCATCTACCAAGTTGGCACCAGCTTCGGCATATGATTCATCCTCAAAGCAGCGAATCGGACTTTTCTGAACGATGATTTCCAATTCAGGATATGCATTCAACAATATTGAGCAATGTGAGGGAATGAACGGTGTGCGTTTGTCCGGGGGCGTTTTACCTTCTCTGATGATTCCGAATTTCATGCTGCCAAAATAGCACTTCCCAAATGGTTGGCAGAATAATTGTCGAAGCGGGAATGGCTACTTTTGTGGTCAGTTCTTTATTTCTGGGGCCGACAGGTTTTGACAGCAGCAAGGTCGGTGTGGTAAGCATGTCGGGTGTTGGAATGATCACCCGTAATCAAACGTTCCGAACAACAATAGGCGAATCTAACTTCGCGCTAGCTGCCTAATTTAGAATTACGCAGTAGCTGTCTCAGCCGCAACAGTGTCCTACAGTGCGGTACATGAGGCATCATCAGGTAGGAATAAGCCAAGGGTTTTCTCGGCCCACGGACGAAAATCCAAGAGGATAAGGGTCGTTTCGGTTGTCTCTTGCCAGAGCGGCCCCGACAACTAAGTTGAGAATAAACATGTAGAAAGCCCATGGGTCTGTTGTTTGGACGAGGGTTCGAATCCCTCCGGCTCCACAGATTATTCGAATTATCAGGTTTATGTGTTTTATCGCAATTCACACATACTTCCCAGCATTCACACAACAAATGGAATTTTAAAATGTAATCTTTGGACTTGATGTTTAAAGTATCCGAATGCTCATACTTGTATGATAAACCTACAACTCTACTGACACACCCTTGTCATAAAAAATTTGACAACCCCTACCTTTGTCGCTATTATTGCAATGTGATGCGGCAATAATCTTCTTTCATAAACATGTTAACCAGGTTACTATTCTGCGAATAGTAATCCTCAACCACGGGAGTTGCCCCGGCAAGGGATGTCAACATACATCCGTGCGTGCGTGAGCACGTACTAAAGCGACCAGAACCCTGTAAATAGCAGGGGAGCCGTAAACCGAGTCATGGGACTATGGGTATTCAACTTGAAGGAAGAATACTTATGAGTACACGGGAGAAAGTTGAGGAGGACTTTTTTGCAAAAAGAAATAACCACAAAAAACGAATGTTATGAAAAAAAAAGAAACTTATGGATTTCGCTACGGTCAAAAGTATGAACTGGAACCAGTGAGAGTGAAGCGCTTCATCTGGCATGTGACACACAAATTTCAGAAGAACAGAAACAGTATTTTAGAAAATGGGCTTTTACCTTATGATGAGGGCCAATTCGTGAAACCTGGTAATGGATTAGTCTTTGCGAACAACTTAGACCACGATTTAATGCATATGTGGCCTGTTCGATTTAGCTACGATCAGGGATATGGTATATATGGCAGCAACTGGGAAACTGTATTAATGATACTAAACTATGAAATGGGCATTAGATTTGATTTTTGGCGGATTGATACCCAGAAAACAAATGCGCGCTGGTTTGTTGACCCGATTTTGGCAGAAGAGTGGTGGGGCTGGGGGCTAGACTCAAAATACCACTACGTTTGCACCCCTGATTGTGTTATTCCGGAAGCCTTAGCCCTTTTTGAATTTGAGCCGGAATATCGTGAAAAGTCTTTTATAAAACGCGGAGATGGGGTTGCGCATGTTTCGTTTAACCAATTGCCTTTAAAAAGGGCAGCCTAAAAAAATAGCCATGAGAAAAACAACTTTAATAAGCTTATGTATATTGGTATTTGTCAACGTACAAGCACAAATGACAACAGCCGAACTCAGCCAAATTGATGAACTTAATTTGATGAGAACACAGCCAAAAGCCTATGCTGAAATTTTGAGAAAACATGCTCAAAACAGAGTATTAGACTCTACCTCTGTGTGGATATTACACAATGAGTTGATTCCACTCTTTGATACAATGAAACCGCTCAATCCACTCATTCCATCTGATGAACTTAGAAAAGCGGCTAACCAATTTAAAGGTTACGATACTGTGTCGGGGGATATTTGGCATGATATAGACTATTATTCTTTAGTGCCGAATAAAGCTGGAGGTCAAAATCTGGTAGTTGGTTCGCAGCCAAACCCAAGAGCACAGATTATAGGCCTTTTGATTGACGTATGCATAAGTAACAGAGGACATCGCTTTACTTTTTTAAACCCCTATTACACGCATGCTTCAGTCAGAATTATTAAAATCTGGGGTAAAGAGGGGTATCTGTTTGGCGCTGCCTACGGATTTGTTTACGACTTGATTTCAAAGCAGAACAATCCAGTTATACTCGGACAAAATTTCAAAGGTGTTGTCGCACCCAGATGCGGCCCATCAAAACCAATAAAAAAAGACATAGAAGAATGGAAAAATCAAAAATAGAAAAAGATTTAGTCCCAATTCATGAGGGCTGCTCCAAATTTGAAAGAAACCTAATACTGCTTTTTACCTACATTTTATATGCGTTTTATACTAAAACATTCCTTTTTATCCTCTACGGATTTTTTACTTATCCCATTGCTATACTTTTCTATCTGCACGGTGCAGACAAAACAATTTTTATGGGAACCGCAGTTATTCATTTTTCAACGGTTGAATTAACCTGTTTCCTTTGGCCAGAACGGCATATGGAAATGGCAGATTTAGAAGAGGAACTTCTATTAATTTGCAAAAACAAAAAAAATATGATGACAATTAATGTAATGCGCACTTTCCTGAACCGTTTAAAGGACAGAAGCTGGAAGAATATCAGCTTAAGAGGACTTACAAGCCCGGATATTCAGGTATTGACCAGAAACAAGCAAACGCTGGTTTGTGTGGAAAATATCTATGTAGACACAACTGTAAATATTCAACCCCAAATAGATGAGCTGTTCAGAAATCTGATGGAAGTTATCCATGAAATGCAAGCAAAAGATGTATTTCTACCCGGTGGTGGCGATGTGCAGATTCCTACTTTTTTCAAGCAATTTTGCGAAGAGCATGGAATAAACATTCACCTGATTTCACCTGATTCATTATCTAATTACATAAACAATAACCAATGATAATCACATTTGATAATCCTCTAAAAGGAAAGGCTAATCCGCTTATTGATTTTGATCCAAGTGATCCTGGACATTATCCTTCTGTGGGAGAGGTTGGTGTTTATATACATGGAATAAGAGCTAGAGTGGATGGCATATTAAAATTTATTCCTATTGTAGTGGGAGAGGGTAACTTATATGATGCATTATATAAAAGACACTACTATGGAAAATACGTTAAAGCATTTGAGAATTTAACTAACTCAAAGGTTAAATCAATTAGTGAGAAAAAAGAGATTTGGGACTTTTCAAAGTGGCGGTATGATCTGCCTGAGCTGAGATTGATTTATGGTGACATGGCTGTTTACAGTGGTCTTCCTGCATTAGGGAGAGCCCTTCCACCTTTTCTTATCGCAATCGCAGCCTTAGACCATCTGCTATATTTCCAAAACAACAATTTTTACAATTATAGATTCCGTTTAAGAGAGCCCATCAGGGATATCAGATCTGATGAGGCTGTCAGACTTTTAATGGAGAAATCAGGTGCCCCAACTTATGCAGCTGTAAAAACATTAATGCAATTGAATGCAGCTAATTTAATCTTGGCACTTAAAAACTTTAATGAAAACTTTTATTTTGTGTATGCATCCCAAAGCAATCAGCCTGAAAATGAAAATCTCTTGGAACTTCAAAATCTATTAATATCTGCTAGGGGCAGAAAAGCAGCTGAGCACCAACTAAAAGATGCACTCCAGAACATCCACATTCATACTACAGCAGATTCCAAAAACATTAATTATTTAGGTTCTTTACAATTCGACCTAAGCAAAATCCAGACTGAACTAGTCAATGTCGGTGGTCATTCCTACAATGATCCAACAGGCAACTACATAAAACCATTAATTTTATAAAAATGAACAACGAACTAAACGAATTAAGAAAACAGTTTTATGAGTTTATTGCACAAAACAAGGAACTCTTTGATATCAGATTCTGGGAAAGTGATGAAGATTCTAATCCCCGATTTTATGGGATTCAACTTCAAGTCCCTGAAATTTCTAGCTCTGACAATAACAGACCTCTTTTGGAGAAGGTAGAGATATTATTCACAATTGATTTTGCTCAGCTAAGGTTAGCTTACGACAACCTTATTGTCCCTGAAGCACAAATTAAAGTTGAATATGATTTATCTACAGCAAAATTTACCTATGAATTATTGGAGAGAGAATGGCATAATATTATCCTTCATCTTAAAGCCTTTAATCAGCAAGAAGATAACTATAATGAAATAGCCAAATTATTCCAAAAATATAGAGGAGGATTTGTGGGTAAAGAAAAATACGGAATATGAAAACTATCCCCCTTTTAGAGAGTATAGGTTTTGGCGTTAAACCGCCTGAGATAGAGCATCAGCTCTTAACAACCCAAATGCTGACCAGCATCAACTCCCGCGATTTCGGTCATCCTTATGAGGATATGCAAGCCATGATTTGCGGTAATTTGTATTTGTGGCTCCAGCAGACATATAATATTCTCTGGCAAGTAAATGAGGATAAGGATAAAGTAATTATCTACACCAACACTACAGAAAAACTGGGTGAGCGCTTTGCTACTTTGCTAAGGATGTCAAAAGAGGATGGTAAAGCGGCAACCTTACAAATGGTAAGTGCTTTGGCTTTGGCAAACTACACGGCAGAGAAAGTAGTTTTTAATATGGAAGGAAACTGGTTAATGAAATACCGGCAAACAAAACTGAATGGCCTGCTCAAGCTGTTTGTATTTTGTTTGGCTTCAATAGAGCTGGCGGATAATGAAAGAGCTCTTAGCTGCTTAAGTGTTTTCATTAAAAAATTCGCAAAAGACATAGATCTGCAATCTACTACTGGATATTCTCAAGCAGCCATAATGAATGCCTTTATTCAGTGCTTTTTTTATGGGCAGAACGAAATTGACATCTTCATTTCGGCATTACTAAACCCTAAATTATCCATTCATGAACTCAGGTAAGGCAGGCAATCCACATTCTTCTTCAAAGGACCAATGGTGTTTTTACGTCAATGGGTATATGGAGCCGTATAGCAAAGAAGCCAAATGGGCGAATGACTGGCTACGGGGTGGCATTACCATGATTAAAAATGGTCAAGAAGTTTCATTCCCTATGAATCACCTTTTGATAGAAGAGTTGGAAGGGTTTAAAACGTGGTTGATTAAAATTAATGAGGGTACTCCGATTTACAATAGCTATGATTTTGTAGATGCAGATGTGTTTTTTGAGTTAATTGAAGCCAAAGATCACTTGATTTTTAGATTAGCGCATGGTTACGAGTCGGAAAATCAGATTTTTATAGACACTTATGTAAAACAACATCCTGAATTTATTTCCATTCAAATCAACAGGATTAAATCGTTGTTGGATTTGTTTCCATGTAGGTGTGGGTTAGAACATACATTTTGTAAGGATAAATATTAGAGCTTAAAATGTTACGTATAATACTACCGCTATTTTTAGCTATTTGTGCCAACAACCTTAATGCTCAGTATTTTAATAACGTAAATAATGAGCTTTGTTATGAGTTATACCGCACTACTGACGCACTATCTGAATTTAGGGTTTATATAGTAATGGATAAGGAGACAATCGAGCCTAATGATACTGCTCTACTTGCCCAATGGCACAAATTTTCAAAATCTGAGCGAATAAATATAGTGCAACGTTGGGCTATACATGGTCGAAGAATTGAAGCAGAGCGAGCTCCTTACATAACTAAAACCCCAAAATTTGATAAGCCGGGACATGCTGTTGAAATGAAGCTAGATACTCAAAAAATAGATTGGGATAACTCGCCTTGGAAAAATGCCAAGAAATTTTGGTTATATCCGGATAGGCCGTTCTGATGAATTATATGGCGTATTTTTCAAAGTAAAATCTCTGATCGGGAAAACAATTCTCTGAGTACCTTCAAGTCTCGAAAAAGCGTTCTTTCAGTTATGCCAAATTGTTCACAAAGTTGATCTTTACATAACATACCACTTTCGTTAATTAGGTGATACAAGTAAACGATCCTATGAATTCTGTTTTTGAAAATATCGACTTTGGTTTTTCTGCTAAACTGTAATCCGTTTTTCGGCAGATGCTTATCGATGATTTTAGTGATAGCGATTTCATCAATATTGTTCAGGCCTTTACAATATAAACGAAGTGGGGCCGGTATGTTTTCAGGTTTCCCTCCCAAAATTATTACATCCCAATTCCCAGGGTTTTCAAACTCTGAAAGTTCATTCATCGTTTCTATAAGATCGCCATCAAGCAACTCTCTACCTATGAACGCTATTTTATAATCGTAGGCTATTAGATCTGTTTTATTTTTACTGTCAATTAGTCGAATGTTTTTGTGCACACAAACTGACTTTATCAGTTTTTTTACAGCTAAACTTTTGCCGTAAAGCAGAACATTAAATAGCTCATTCGTTTTTCGTATCATGAGGCCAATATAAATTAGATCAGTCTTTTTTCTGAATTTTTAGTGACAGGGGTTAGTCAATGGTAAATTTTAAGAAATTGGTCGATTGAATTCTTAAAAAAGTTTGAAAAAATGTCGGTTGAGACCACCCGACCGGACACTACCAATTTTTCAGGCAGTGTCCGGTTTTTTGTTTCTAAGATGTATCGCTTACAGAAGGTCATTTTGTGAATTATTGATACGCGTCCAATCGATACCTTGCGCCCCGAAATTTCCGTGAGCCGTGGGCCGCAGAGTCAGAGAGAATTCATACGGTTTGGCAATGCGCATTCTCAATGCGTTGATCGGTTGGCTACAGTTTATAGGCGTTACTCAGAAGCGTCTTGATGTGAATTCCATTCTTCGGAAAGCACAGAAACGTACGGGGTTGACAGATACTGGTGGCGAGCTTTTTCGGTTGGGGGCCGATGCGCTTGTAGCGTCCATTAACAAAGAGCCGACAACCCATTTCGGTAAGCTTTCTTCAACCGGATTTGGGGTTGAAGGGCTGTCAAACCGTTTGCTTTTGGTGGATTATCTGAAAAAGCATCCAAAGGTTGCGGAAAACAAGATCGAACGTCCGGTTTTCATTGTCGGCTTTCCGCGCACAGGAACGACTCTTCTTCAGAATCTGTTGGCATTGAGCGATGACAGACGCGCATTGCCTTTTTGGGAAATTGCGAACCCGATACCGTTGAGTGACGACCCAAAAAAGGATGTGGCAAGGAGGCAGCGGAGAACGAAATTGCGTCTTGCCATTGCCAATTTCGTGGTGCCAGAAATGAAGTTCATTCATGAGGTGCGTTTCGATTCTTTGGAAGAATGTTGGTCACTCATGATCCCGCAGTTCACCATTATGAATTACGACATGACGGGTCGTTGGCCCGATTACGGCAAATGGATGTTGCAGACCGATATGGTCGGGCCTTATAAGGAATATCGGAAGTTCCTTCAGGTGATGGCGGATCGGGTGCCAAACCGGAAATTGATACTGAAATGTCCTGACCACATGTGGTTTTTGGATGAATTGGTTGAGGTTTTTCCTGATGCATGTATTGTTTGGACGCATCGCGATCCCGCTGAAAGTGTTCCAAGTTATTGCAGCCTTGCATCGTTAAACTGGAGGTTGCTTTATGGCCAGTTCGACCCGAAGGAATTGGGGCCATACATTCAAGAAAGATTCAATGTTGGCATTGAACGCGGACTTGCAGCACGTGCCAGATTGGGCGAAGATCGTTTCATCGATGTCGATTTCAGAGATGTCATTCAAGATCCTATTTCGGTAGTGAACGCCATTACCGAAAGGTTCGGGCTGAGTCGTGTGAGTGAAGATGCCATGCGGGCTTACTTCAGCCTTGATAGACCGGACGACCGTGGCAAACACAAATATACTGCCGAGCATTATGGTCTCAGCGAATCAGGTATCCGCACATATTTCCGAGAATACATCAGCCGTTTCAACGTTGCCGTGAAAGGATGATGCGTTGATGGAGTTTGCTACTTTCGCTGACGATGGCTGTTTCGCAAGAACGATTTCTAGAAGTTATAAGTGCCGTTTTTCATGAGTTGGCCGAACCGCTGACCTTGGAAACCCGGTTCCGTGAATTGGAAGAATGGTCGTCCATGCAAGCACTGATTCTCATCGCATCTGTCGATGAGCATTTCGGTGTCACGTTTCCCGAGCGTCAGTTCCGGACAGCCGTCACGGTTTCCGATCTGTATCAGCTTCTTTGTACTTTGCAGAATGCCTGAGAACATCATAAAAGGGGTTCGGCTGAGAGGAATTTCGGCTGTTGTTCCCAAGCAGGTTGAAGACAACGCCTCGCTTTCGCTTCTCACCGAAAAACAGCGAAAGGACATCATTGAAAACGTAGGGATACGTTACAGACGGTTGGCTTCCAATGATGTCACATCGGCCGATCTGTGCACAAAGGCTGCCCAGCAATTACTAAAAGAATTGGGATGGACGCCCGATAGCATCGGAGTTCTGGTCTTAGTTACCCAAACACCGGATCACCAAGTTCCAGGCACGGCTACGCAGATCCATGCCCGTTTGCAAATGAGAACGGATGCACTATGCATCGACATAAATCAAGGCTGTGCCGGATATGTATATGGAATGGCCACCATTGCCAGTCTCATGCGGTCTCTTGGTCATAATAGAGGCTTGCTGCTTGTAGGTGATACAATAACGAAAATGATCTCACGGCAGGATTCCAGTATTTGGCCGATCTTCTCTGATGCTGGGACGGCAACAGCCTTGGAACTCTCTGCCGAAGGAGAAATGCAATTCCGTTTTGGTTCAAAAGGAGCCGATTTTGAAGCCATTATGCTGAAAGATGGAGGTTACCGCAATCCGATAGCCGAAGATTCGTTCGTGTATTCGAACATTTCTGAAGGCATCAGCCGAAGACCCGATCAGCTATCCATGAATGGTCAAGCGGTTTTCACATTCGGTCTATCTACCGTTTCAATTGAGATCCTAAGATCGCTTGAAGCCGCTGGTTTTAGCTCATCTGATATCAATCATCTGGTGCTTCATCAGGCCAATCAATTTCTGATGGATTCGATTGCTCGCAAACTGAATTTCCCCAAGGAGAAAGTGCCCACATCATTGCGGAACTTCGGCAATACAAGTTGCGCAACCATACCACTGACCATGGTAACTGAGCTGTCAGATGAGCTCAGAGAAAGCAAACTCAGGTTGCTGCTCAGCGGATTCGGTGTCGGGCTCTCGTGGGGAAATGTAATTTTGGAGACCGACCAAGTGGTCTGTCCGCCCATTCAAGAAATTTGAGCCAGTCTTTAGACATTACTGTTGTTGTGCCGGTTTTCAATTCGGTGCAAACACTCGAGCCGCTTTTTAAGCGTATTCGGTCTGTGATGGAGTTGGAGCAGTTGACCTTCGAAGTGTTGTTTGTTGAAGATGGTGGGGCCAACGAGAGTTGGGCAGAGCTCAAGCGCATAAAAGCTTCATATCCTGAACAGATACGCCTAGTCAGGTTTGCGCGCAACTATGGGCAGAACGCAGCAACGGTTTGCGGCATTTCTCAGGCACTCGGTGCCAATATCATCACCATTGATGATGATCTGCAAACACCGCCAGAAGAGATCCCGAAGTTGTTGAAAGCACAGAAGCAGAGTGGGGCAGACGTGGTTTTCGGGGTCACTTCCGAACAGAACAACCCTTTTGTCAAACGTGCTGGCTCTAGTGCATTGAAGTGGATTTTCAAATGGATTGATGGTTCCGACCTTGGTTCCTCCTTCAGATTCATAGGCCAGCAGCTGAAGGAAAAGTTGGTGAAACAATCGCACGATCAGCTTTTTCTCAATCAGGTCATACATTGGTATACAGACGAGATCGTGAAAGTGGAGGTCGTTCACGAAAGTCGGTCTGAAGGAAATTCGGGTTACTCCGTACTCGGACTGTTGCGGATATCCGTGAAACTGATCTTTTTCTATACAGACTTTCCGCTGCGTGTAATGAGTATTGCCGGGCTGATTTTTGCGGCAGTCTGTTTTGGATTGGGCGTGTATTATATCTACGAGAGACTGGTACTTGGAGCAGCCCCGGGTTTCGCATCCATCATCACAGCCATATTTTTCGCCACTGGCATCATCATGATATGTCTCAGTGTGCTGGGTGCTTACATCAGTCGCATCTATGCAGACCGTATCAGAAAACCGGTCTATTCCATAAAAAGTATCGTCTGATGAGGATTTCCCGCTACGGAATTCAGTTTGAAACACTGACGACTGAACATCTAGAAATGGTGCGCCTTTGGCGAAATCAGGATTACATCCGTTCGCGCATGCAGTTTCAAAAGGTTCTCAACAGCGAAGATCAGCTCCGTTGGTTCAAACAGTTGGATCAGAAAAGAAATCTGTATTGGGTTTTTCGGCATAGTGATTACCCGATCGGTCTGGTTCACATTAAGGATATAGATGCTCATGGTCTGGTAGGCGAAGCTGGTGTTTTCACGGGTGCATCGCTATATCTGGAGTCGCCACAACCGATGTTGGCCATTCTTTTCATGATGGAAATGGCGTTCAATGTTATTGGGCTTCAAAAGCTGAAAGCAAAGATCCATGACACGAACGTAAAGGCGATCCGGTTCAATCTTCAGCTCGGATATGTATTGATGCCCGATCAATCTGAGGGGTTCCAGTATTACGAGGTTGACTGCGGGCGATTTGAACGATTCACAAAGAACCTTCGAAGAGATTCAGTACGGCTTTATGGTACTGGTACTTCCATTTCCGTTCAAAACGGTGAGCCGTGGAGCGAACGATTTCTGAAGTTCGTAGACGATCAACCAAGTGCATTCTTACCTATCACGGTTGCTTGAACCATCTTCTCGGTTCCAATTTCAAGGCAAGTTTCATCGGAAAGCAAGGGTGTATGCCCCAGTAGATCATCCTCACAGGAAACCAGGCGTTTCCAAAAGTCCATTTTCTGCTGTCCAATTGGGGCCAAATGTTCTGCATGGCTTTCCAAAATTGACTTCCATTGTATTTCAGATATTCCTTTGGCGCACGGCCTTTGAATATCTCCATTCCAATATGGAAGGTCAGATGTTCGTCTGTAAAGACCTTTGGATTCTTGGCGAAAGAGAACAGATTCTGCGATAGCGTTATCTCGATGTATGGAACTCCAATGCACACGTTTTCCAGCGAAAACTTCGGATAGAGGTCGCGCTTGAACACAAAACAGTCGAAACCGGGGTGTTTCTTTCCTTTTTCCGCCAACATCCCGTCCAGTTGATTCACTGAATCGAATTTTTCAGGAATCCGCCTTCTGTTTATCATAAAAGCATCATGACCTTGCTCGATGAACGCACAGACCGCATCGTAAAAATGTGGTTGAACGCCAATGTCAATATTCGAATAGATGATGTAATCTGCCTCTGACGAATGGTACGCCCTATCAAGAATATCCCGAAGAATTGGCAAGTGCATCGACTTTGAAAAACGATGTAGGTGGGTAACGTCACGGTCAAGGTCCGGTGTTGTGTCGAATCCGTCCGGAACAATATTCCGGTCTTCAGCTGTTTGAGCTGTGAGAAGTGTAATGGAACCCGATGCTTTTGACATGGACTTCGCTCTGAGCATCGATACAAGTGTCACCTCCTGTGCCAATTTCAGGTCTGAACTGGCTGCTGGCTGAAACACGTTCACTATGTGGGCCACTGTAATGCTCACCTTACCTTCACATTAGTTGAACGGTCATTCCTGAAAGCCGACATGTAAGTTTCGTTTCTTTGTACACAGATGCCAAATCAAATCATTATATCGGCTGAACCGGATAGTTTCAAGCAGTATTTTACCTCTATCTGGAAACATAGGAAGCTGATTGTCATTCTTGCCAAACGCGACCTGAAGATAAAGTACGCACAAACTGCATTGGGCTTGACGTGGTCCTTCTTGCAACCACTTACGGCCATTTTGGTCTATACCGTCTTCTTCAGGTCTGTTTTTCATGTGGATGTTGGTTATCCCTATCCCTTGTTCACTGTGGGGGGCGTATTGTGTTGGAACTTGTTCAACTACATTTTCAGCCATGGAAGCACAAGTCTGTTGAGCAATCAGGATCTGATCCGCAAATTGTCGTTCCCAAAGATATTGCTGCCCATATCGAAGGTGTTGGTAGGTTTTGTAGAGGCAGGCCTTACATTGCTTATAATAATACCGATGATTGTTTGGATGGAAGTTCCGATAACGGTCAACTTATTCGGATTGATACCCGGATTGTTCTTCACCGCTCTTCTCGGTCTGGGCGTAAGCATGGTGCTGGCAGCTGCAACCATACGTTACAGAGATCTGCATCACCTCATTCCCTTTCTTGTCAACTTCGGTATTTGGTTCACTCCGGTCTTCTATCCGGTATCGTTGATTCCTGAGGATTACAAGAACTTGATCTATATCAATCCTATGGCCTCATTGATAGAGATTGTCCGTTGGGCACTTTTCGGAGATCACTTGAATGCGATTGCATTCAGTGGAATGTTGATTTCGATCATTGTGTGCGGAATCGGAATCATATACTTTAAGCGAGTTGAAGATGATATTGCCGAGGTCGTATGAGAAAAGTACTTCATGACACGAAGCTGGAAGCGGAATTCCAGAAGAACGGTTACGTTCATGTTCCTTTCCTAAGCAAGGAAGAGGTAAAATACCTATGGGATAAATTCTTCGAAGTGTTGAAGACCAGCGGAGGTCATGTTTCTCCGAAGGATGCCGGATTGGACATGGATTATACGATTACGTACGATTTCACATTCATTGACCGCAATCCTGAGCACAAGCGCCAAGTGCTGAGGATAATTGATGAGGTTTTCCGTCCGCATTACGAGAAACTGCTGGCCGATTACAAACCGATCATTGCCAATTACATCCGTAAGGAAGAGCAAACGGGCGAGGTTCCTTTGCATGAGAATTGGGCTTTTGCCGATGAGAAAAAGTGCTGCACCGTTTCCATTTGGTGTCCGTTGGTTGATAGCCACAGAGGAAATGGCGCGTTAGAAGTTGTGCCAGGCTCTCACAAACGCTTCGGACAATTCCGTGGGCCTATGATTCCTTGGGAGTTGGAAGGGATTAAAGAAGACATCATCAAAAACGATCTTGTAACCTGCGGTATCAAAGCTGGCGAGGCCATTATTCTGGATGATAGCATTGTTCACTATTCCTACCCAAATACCACAAGTGATCTGCGAATTGCCATACAGTTGATTCTGATTCCGAATGAGGAACCCGCTATTCATTACCATATGAATCAGGCCGTTGACAACAAGACCATAAATGTGCTTGAAGTAGAGCAGGATTTCTTCATGGAATTCAACCCTTGGAAGCAGCCGACCGAATTCAAGAAAGTAGGGGAGATTCCGTTTGCTCAGCATGATCTTACCTATGCGGAATACCAGAAGAAATTGAACGGGCCCCGTTATGATGAGAAACCTTCCTTTATGCAACGGATGAAAGCCGTTTTTTCATGATCGACTTTCTGATAGATAACAACCTTGCTACCAGTCTTCAAACTGATGGCTACGTGGTTGTTTCCCTTTGTTCCTCGAAGCAGGTAGAACAACTTCAGGAGCTGTTTCAGCGAGTTCCTGTCGATACAAACAGTCCTTTCTGGTCGTCTTCTTTCTTACCCGATACCGATTTCAAAAAAGAACTGAGCGATTCTGTCGGTGGAGTTTTGAATTCAAGTTTGCAACAGTTACTCTCCGAATTCAAACCACTTGGTTCCAGCTTCTTGGTTAAACAACCAGGAGAATATTCAGAAATGCCCACCCATCAGGATTGGACAGTGGTTGATGAATCGAAGTATGGTTCGTTCACATTCTGGATGCCGCTTCAAGACACAACCACCCAAAACGGCTGTCTTCAGGTCATTCCGGGAAGTCATAAACTGAACAGCCAACTGAGAAGTCCTTCGTTGCCTGTAGATTTTGAAGGAATCAGAAAAGAACTCAGAGCGTATCTGGTAGATGTTCCGCTGAAAGCTGGAGAAGCCATCCTATTCAATCATGCGCTGATGCATTCATCGCTCGCAAATCTTTCGCAGAATGCAAGACTGGCCGTAACGTTTGGACTGGTGCCAAAAGCTGCTGATCTTTTCATGTATTACGGAACGGAAGATGGCAAAGTGAAGAAATACAACATGCCTGATGACATGTTCATCAAGTATCCCGAGATCAGGAACGAACCGCTCATTGGCGAGTTCGCTGAAGAATTTGAATACCAAGTAAAAGATTTGACCATGGCTGAAGTAGAAGCACAACTTGGCAAACCGATATCGCAGATGGTTCCACTTTTCAAGGATACTGAGTTACAGGAGCATTTCGAGAAGAATGGGTTTGTGAAGATTCCTGCATTGGAGCAGGAGCAGATCGACCAACTGATTGAATTGCACAAAGAACTCAACCTAAAGGACGAGAAAGGCTACGGCTTCCATGTTGGAATGGACAATGCCGACAAGCAATTGGTCACGAACATGGTCAATCGCATCAAAGAAGTGGCCATGCCGAAAGTGGAAGGAAACCTGACCGGTGCGCAGGTGTTTACGGCCTCATTCGTTATCAAAGAGCCGAATCCGCAAGGGGTTGTACCACCGCATCAGGATTGGTCTTTTGTGGAAGATGAGAAAAAGCATTGTTCGGTTACGTGCTGGATTCCGTTGCAGGATGTGAACATGGATAACGGTTGCATCGGAGTGATCCGCGGCAGCAATCGTTTCTTTACGAACGTACGCCCTTCACCATCGCCACAGGTGGAAACACCGCTGAAACGCCACATGTACACCATTTTCCCGTACTTGGAATTGTTGGAAATGAAAGCTGGAGAGGCGCTGATCTTCGATAACCGAACATTCCATGCTTCCCCTCCGAATACAATAGATTCTCCTCGGTTGGCGGTTGGTCTGGGATTCACGCAAGCGGAGGCGGAGATTCGCCATTATTACCTGAAACCTGGCACGAACGATACGCTTCTCAAATACAAGATCGATCCTGAGTTTTTCCTCAAGTACGATAATCTCGGTCTTTCGAAAATGTACGATGCAGGTAAAAATATTGAGGGATACGAACTTCTTGGCGAAATCAAGTATGAGTGGGAAAATCTCTCGGAAGCAGAAATGCGTGAGCTGATTGAAAGTGCTGGAAACAAGTTCAATGGTCCGTTGGTGGAAACCATGACCAAACTATTTGTTCAGCAGCCCCAGAACGAAGAAAAGCAGCCTGAACCGGAGCCAGTTGTTGAAACCCAACAAGAACCAGTTTCGAACGGTGATGGACGAACTTTTTGGGAGACGTATACGCCTATGAACATCATTCGCGAAGTGAAATTCAGATTGACAGGGAAAGCTTAATTCATGTTCAGTTTTCCAGACAAAATGAAGCGGGTTTTCAAAGACCCTGAAATGCAGAAAACCTTTGAGGAACAAGGTTATGTGACCGTTCAATTCTACACGGCCGAGGAGATTGCAGAACTGAACAAGTTGTATCAGGATCTTCATCCGGTTGATGAGAAAGGTTTTTATCCGAGCACGTTTTCGCGAGACAAGAATTACCGTCAGATGGCCGATCAGGAAATAAGACGCATCGGTAATAGAACAATAAATGAAGTTCTGCAGGATCAGAAAGTCGTGGCGGGAAGCTTCATTGTGAAATACCCTGATGAGAACAGTGAAATGTGCGTGCATCAGGATATGACACTGGTTGATGAAACGGAGTTCACGGGCATCAACATCTGGTGTCCGTTGGTTGATCTTACGGAGACGAATGGCGCTATTTACGCCCTGCCGAGAAGCCATCGAATGTACCCGACCTATCGCGGTGCAACGGTGCCGAACATCTATCAGGATGTGACGAAAGAGATCGTTGAATTCATGACGCCACTTTACCTCAAAGCGGGTGAGGCGGTGATTTTCGATCAAAGCATTATTCATTATTCGCCACCTAATTTTTCTGATGAGAGACGTGTGGTGACCAACATTTATTTCACTCACAAGGATGCACGGTTCAGAACCGCTTACTACAACAAGGAAGAAGACGCGGAGAAGGTAGAACTGTTTGAGCAGGACGAATCTTTCATGACCGATTTCGAACAGTTCGGAGACAACATTTACGACCGTCCCAAGATCGGCAAGAGCCTTGGCAAATTTGATTACCACTTCAAGCGGCTTTCGGTTGAAGACCTTGAGAACGCTTATGGAAAGCCGAGAAAGGTTCCTGAGATATTCAAGGACCCAGAACTGCAGCGTCAGTTTGATGAGAACGGCTTTGTGAAAGTTCCATTCCTGAATGAGGCTCAGATAAAAGAGTTGGATGAACTGTTTGATGAGCTACATCCGGAACTTCCTGCAGAAGGTTTCATCTCTGGAAGCTACTCGTCAGATATAGAATACAAGCGAAATGCATCAGATCATTTCAAACGTGTTTTTCACGATAGCTACGAGCGGATTTTTAAGGATTACGCAGCTTTTGGCGGATCGTTCCTGTTCAAGATGCCATCAGAGAATTCCGACCTCGTTCTGCATCAGGATTGGACAATTGTGGATGAGGAAAAGTATGTGGCTATCAATTGCTGGGTTCCGCTGTGCGATACGGATGAGAATAATGGTACGCTAATGGTTGTTCCAGGTTCACACTACGCCAATTTTCCAGTTCATCGTGCACCAACATTGGATTTCTTTTTCAATGGGAACGATGACCTTGTACGGGAGAAATTGGTGTCAATGAATGCCAAGGCGGGCGAAGCCGTCATTCTCAATCAGAGTCTGATCCATTACTCGCCACCAAACCGATCTGGTAAGATCAGAAAGGCCATTACATCGGGCATCAAGACCAAAGGAGCGCCAATGATGTTCTATTATTACGATAGAGCGGCCGCCAAACCTGAATTGGATGTTTATGAAATGGATGAAGATTTTCTGATCATGTTCGATGATTTCGGAACCGACATTTTCCTTCCTCCAAAACATGGAAAGAAGGTTAAGACCATTGGATACAAACTTCCTAAGCCAGATAGAAAGGAAATGAAACGGCTGCTGGCCAAGTTTGCAGGAGAGGAAATTACTGAGGATAAACCAGAACCAATTTCCGTTCAACAAGAAGTTGATTCAAGGACTTTTTGGGAGACTTACACACCAGCCAACATTCTTAGCGAGATCAAAAGCAGACTTTCCAATTAATGGAATCGCAACGCCAATATTTGAATGATGCAAGGCTTGACAGACAACTTGCCGAAGACGGGTATGTGGTGATTCCTTTTTTGAGTGATGAAGAAGTGTTCTCGCTGAAACAGGTTTTTGAGGAAGCGCATCCTCAACAACCGGCTCCTTTCTATGCCACGGCCCATCATCAGGATTCTGATTTCAGAAAGCAGATGAGTGCTGCAATTTCTGAGGTTCTGAAACCGCATTGTGATCAGGTGTTTAATGACTGCAACTTGCTTGGTGCTTCGTTCATTTCCAAATCGAAAGATGACGCCAGCAAACTCCAACCGCATCAGGATTGGAATATCGTTGATGAGAACGAATTCCGCTCGTTCAACATATGGATTCCGTTGGTTGATCTTACGCAAGAAAATGGGACCATAGAAGTCTTGCCGAAAAGCCATGATTGGATTCGCGGGTATCGACACTCAAGCATAGATTGTGCTTACCGAAAAGTGCATGATCTGGTTTGGGACAATATGCAGCCACTTTACATGAAAGCGGGAGAGGCATTGATCTACGACCACTCGCTTTTACATGCATCTAAATCAAATAGAACCGATGAAAAGCGCATTGCGTGCGCAAGCGGGGTCATGCCTCGGGAAGCTCGGATGTACTTTTACTGGAACAACAATGGAACAGTGGAGCAATACCAAAGCAACGTGGAGTTCTTCATGACCCAGAATATTTTCGAAGGTCCGAGCGGGCTGAAGAAAGTGGCTTCATTGGAATACGATTTTCCAACGGTGGAAGTAGCCGATTTCTATCGATTCACTGGAAAGGAAATGCCCAGATCTGAACCAATTATCGAAGAGGTGTCGGTTCAATCTGAACAGGAAACGGGCAACAGGTCATTCTGGCAAACCTACACTCTTATGAACATCTTTCGCGAGATCCATTACCGAATCACTTCAGGCAATTGATGATCGATCACGAACTGATTTTCAGAGACCCAATTCTCAATAAACAGCTTTTTGAGCAAGGGTATATCACGTTGCCCTTCTTAGAATCGGACGAAATAGCAAAGTTGCGAGAGCTATTCTGGACTTACCATTCGCAGGAAGAAGTACAGGGTTTGTATGTTTCGGCCCATTATAAAGAGGAAGATCAGATTCAACGGATCAGTGATTCAATTCAGCAAATCTTCAAACGCGCCATTGATGAGCACATTGAGAACGGAATGACACTTGGCGGAACGTTTATTTCCAAGCCGCCTCATCAAACAGAACCGTTGCAGCCGCATCAGGATTGGAGCATTGTAGATGAATCGCGGTTCCGCTCTTATACCATCTGGGTTCCGCTGGATGACGTTACCGAAGAAAATGGGTGCATGTATGTGCTTCCTAAAAGCCATGATTATGTTCGTGGTTATAGACATATTTCCATTGATAGCGTTTTCGGGCAGATATACGATACGGTTTGGCAACACATGGAACCTGTTCACCTAAAGGCGGGCGAAGCCATTGTTTTCGACCATGCGCTCGGTCATGCTTCAAAGCCGAATACCTCCGAAAAGATTAGAATTGCTGCCACATACAGTCTCATTTCCAATAAACCAGAAATGCGTTTTTATTGGAACAACAATGGAGTGGTGGAGGAATATGTTGGTGAAAGCGATTTCTACAACACCCCAGAAGCGAAAACTGGCCCTATCTGCCTGAGAAAAGTACGCCACCTTGATTTTAAGCCGCACCAACTAACCCAAGAAGAGTTCCTTATTTTGGCAGGAGTAGAACAACCAATGGCAGCAACCGAAACGGAAAATCGAGGAGGTCTTATAAATTGGTTCAAAAAATTGGTCAGGTGAGCATTTTCAAAAAGCTGTTTGGAGAAAAGAAGGCCACGGACCACATTGTGCTGCACAAGGCAGGGCACAGCACAACAGATGTTGGCGATTTCTACGATACGTACAACGACAAATTCCTTCAAGTGTACGGGGATGTGATTCAGGCCTTTCGCACACATGACGTGGAGAAACTCCTCGATTATCAGATCCAATCAATGGGTTTGAAGGAAGGAATGCGAGTGGTGGATGCGGGTTGTGGTGTTTGTGGTCCGGCAATTCATTTCGCCAAAAAGGCTGGGGTGGAGGTTCATGCCGTTACCATCAGCAAAGAACAATTCCAAGCAGCACAGGAACGGATAAAGGAAGCACGCGTTGAAGACAAGGTTTTCGTTTACAACGGAGATTATCACGATTTGAAAAATGTTATCGGTACAGATAATTTCGATGCTGTTTATTTCCTGGAATCGTTCGGCCATTCACCATACCATCACAAGGCAATTGATTCTGCGTGGAAAGTGCTTAGGACCGGAGGTCTGCTTTATATCAAAGACCTGTTTCGAAGAGAGCCGTTGCTGGTAGAACATGCTTCGAAGATCGAACGCGAGATAAAGAAGATAAATGATTCTTACCGGTACAATATTGCCGATCTTTATAACATACTTGCCCACATTCGTAAGCAAGGATGGATTCTCTCAAAATTCAAGACAATCGATCTGCCTCTGGGCGAGTTTGAGAACCTGACCATTTCCAATGAGTTTCAGGAATTGACCGGTATTGCCAAAATTGAGAGTTGGGACGATTACATTTTTCCGGTAGATTTTTTTGAGTTGTATTGTATCAAGCCGGAATTCGACCTTAGCAATGGTTTGGACAAGTATTTTCTTCAGAACCTGATGTATATGAAGGTGCATGCAAAAAAGGAGGAAGAGCAATGAGCGAGGCAAGGTTGATTCAAATCGACAGAAGGTTGTTTGATGACGGAGCGATCTTCAATATTCTGGAACTTTCTGAGATGGTGGATTTTCTGCCACGCAGGGTTTATACAATTGACTCAAATTCGGTAATTATTGAGCGCGGAGGTCATGCCCATTTGAACCAAACCCAACTCATCTGCGCTATTAGAGGTCGATGCAAGATAAGTATCACTTCGCCTGACGGGCTTGCGGTATCATTCGGTCTGAATTGTTCGGAGGGTATGGCATTGATCATTCCCCCCAATAATTGGATTGAATTCAGGGCTGAACCTGACACCGTACTCATATGTGTCGCTTCACAGTCTTATAGAGATGTGATAACCGTGCATTCGAAAAGCCAGTTCTTGCTACCTTAGACACATGCTCATTTCGGTAGTCATTCCCTGTTTCAACAATGAAGACAGCATTGATTCTCTCATGACCCGATTGCTTGCCGTGATCGCTCATGTTGAAATGTTTGATTTTGAGATCGTTTTCGTAGACGATGGCTCAAAGGATGGTACATACCAAAAGCATCGATCCCATCAGCTTGCCAACCCGGGGTTGATAAAGACTGTTAAACTCACCCGTAACTTTGGCTCTTACAACTCATTTCTTGCTGGTTTGGGCCATGCTTCAGGTGACATTACCGTGTATCTTCATGCCGACCTTCAGGATCCACCGGAGCTGATACCCGAAATGTTGACGCATTTCAATTCTGGTTATCCACTGGTTATTGCCAATAGGATCGACAGGGCAGATACTTCCGTTTTTTCCACGCTCTACCATAAACTTGTTCAACGTTTTGGCATCCGTGATATACCACCGGGAGGATTTGATCTTATCATGTTCAACCGGACCATTCGTGAAGAACTGTTGAGTATTGGCGAAAAGAATACGAATAACGTCTATCTCATAGCTTGGCTCGGACATCCGTACATCGCCATTCCTTACAGGCGCGAAAAAAGACAGCACGGTGAATCCCAATGGAAATTCTTCAGCAAAGTGAAATTATTCCTGGACACACTGTTCTCGTTCACGAAACTGCCATTGCTGGTTATTCGTCTGTTGTTTTTCGGAGCATGGGCGTTAAGTTTGTGTTTCATAGTGGGCTTACTTCTTCATCAACAATTCATTGAGAACCTGGTTATGGTCAGCTTCAGTCTGGCTTTTTCCTTGCTAACCACAGGATTGATGATCATTGGGGAATATTTGGACAGGATACACGAAAGTGTAAGGAACCGACCGAATTTTGTAGTGGAGAAATTCATTTCTGAATGAGAGTTCTGTTGGTCAATCCACCAGTGATCAGGGTTTCAGAACCTTGGTTTGACGAGCCTGATTTTGTCAGGACCGCTCTAGCGTGTTTGGCAGGTTTTCTACGAAAGGAGAGCGGCCACGAAGTGCATTGCATTGATGCCAAGTTTGAGAAACTTACGTTTGAAGGCTTGGTAAACCGTGCTGAGGAACTCAAGCCGGATCTGATTGGACTAACGGCATTTACGAACGAGATAAAACCTGCCGCATATGTTGCGGGGAGGCTCAAGAAGTTGTTCCCTAACGTGCCAATGGTTGTTGGAGGGCCGCACGTGACGGCCATTCCTGAACAGACCCTTTCGGAGTTTCCGACCTTCGACATTGGAGTTGTTGGTGAAGGAGAACAGACTCTGTTGGAGCTTTGCAATGCTCTCGCGATTAAAGGATCCATCAAGGAGGTAAAAGGACTCATTTTCCGAGATGGGCTGAAATTGGTGAAGACACTGCCTAGACCAAGGATACTTGATCAGACAGAGTTACCGATGCCAGCTTGGGATATGCTGCCAAGTTCACCCACATATTACATCCAAACCGTTCGTGGCTGTCCGCTCAACTGCATATTCTGTATGAACCACAATGGCAAGGTGGCGCGCAAGCGGCAAGTGGGGCAGGTCATTGATGAAATGGAATACCTTATTGCGAGAGGCGCAAAGCGTATATCCTTCGGTGACGAACTTTTCAGCGTTGATATGGAAAGGACCGAGATGCTTATGGATGCCATGATTGCTAATAGAGTAGGTCAGAGAGTATTGTGGGACATACAGACACATGTCGGTTATGTGAACGAAAGACTTTTTCGTAAAATGAAAGAGGCCAACATCTACCGTTGTGAAATGGGTGTTGAAGCAGGCGATGAGCAGTCTTTGAAAAGGATGGGAACGGCCATAAACCTTGAAATGATTCAAACTGCCTTCGACCTATCTAAGAAGTACGACATCACCACCGGTTCATTTCTACTTATCGGACAGCCGAACGAAACGTACAGTACCATTTGGAAGACAATAAAATTGGGAATCCGCATCAACCCCACCGAACCGATCATTGGAACGATGGTGCCCTACCCAGGAACCGAAGTGGCAAGGATGGCGGCCAACGGTGAAGGAGGTTACAGGATGATCGGGGCTGACTGGGACGACTACACGAAGCAAACAGGTAGTGCCCTTGAATTCACGTATATTTCCAAAAAGAAGCTTGAAATACTTCAGTTGTTCGGTTATTTGGCGATTTTCATTGGCAATTGGAGAATACTGGAACTTAGTAGGTTCTTTTGGAACTATCGCATTGCCGCCTTCAATGTTGTTCGGAACATTCTTTTGGGAAGCGCACCTAAGGACACAGGCCGCAGACCGAAGGATTATGACAAGGTCATCAATGCTCAGAACCGCATTACAACGGCCGATTTTATACAAGCACGCGTCAGTTGGAAAAATACCCAGTCGTCTGAATTACAACGCGCCAAAGAGCTATCTCCCAACCTTATTAAGGAACAGATCCCAATAAGAGTATGATCAACATCGTAGAGTTCATTAAACGTCATCGCTGGATAGCAATTCTGCTTGTCATTCAGGCGTCCGTCTTCTCATTCCTTCACCTCTATGGTGTTTACAAGAAGCCGGTAGACAAGTTCTTCACGGGGCAGTTCATCCCCGCCAACGATCAAGGGTATGAGATGTGCGACAACTGTTTTTACTTGGGTTGGGGCTATAAGCAAGCCATGGATGGTCACTTTCTGCTAGAGGACAAGTTTCAAGGTTACGATACCAAACGCAACGTATTTCACTTTTGGTGGATTTTCGGTGGTCACTTCGCGCGGATCGTGGGATTGGATCTGATCACCTTCAATTGGCTTCAGCGTGTATTCTGTGGTCTGTTGCTTTCTATCGGAATATACAGGATGGGAGTTGACATCTGGCGTTCTGCAGGATGGGCTACTATTGCGGCTGCATTCTATGTGTTTTCCTCTTTCTCCGGATACCCATGGCCAGAAGGCTGTGTTTTTGTGGCCAATTCGGCCGAAGTGGTGCTCCCTATGGCAAACGCACTGATGGTAATGTTGTTCTATCTGACCTATCGGTTCTTTGTGCAGCGGAAAGGAAACCTTTATTTGCTGAGTTTCATGACGCTGATGCTTGAGATGGACTATCCATACGGGATAATTCTATACTCTTTCGCCACGGGCCTTCTCTTGCTATTCCTGCTGTACCGAAAAGAATATTCGCTCAAAGAACTTCTCCGCTCTTTCGTTATCCTGATGACCCCAGCATACATCATTGTCGGTTACAACTACTATCTCGTTTATAACGACTATCGGCTGGTCGATTGTCAAGCACAGGTGAGTTCACCTGATTATTGGACGCTTTTCAAGGGTTATTTTCCTCTTTCGCTCACTGCGCTTATCGGTCTTTATCTCACGTTCCGAAAGCCCAAAGAGGTTTCCATTACCAACTATTACCTACTGTTTTGGTTCATCGGCACCCTCACACTTATCTATGTTCCTCGATCGATCATACCATTTCAAATGGAGATGATAGTTGGTATTCATCTTCCTTTGGCCTTCTTCACCATTGAAGCATTGAGACGGATAAGAGAGAAAGGATTGGTCATGATGTTGACCATTGTAATCTTCGTCATGAGCGTTTATCCGAATGCTTTGCTTTACTCTAAGGTTATGGAGGTGATAGACGATGGTGCCCGCCCAAGCTACATTGAAAACGTACATTTCGATGCCATGCAATGGTTGGATGCTAATTCTAAAGGGTCGGATCAAGTGCTGGCGATGAATTATATTGCCTCTTACGTACCGATGCTCACCGGAAATCGAATCTACATAGGAGAGTACAAGCTGATAAGCGCATACTTTGACGAGAGGCAGAGGCTGTTCGATGAAGCTTTGGATGACCCAACTGGGTTGGCAATGACAAAGTTCCTAGAGGAACAGAAAATAGACTATGTGTTCTACTGCGACAGAATGCAGGAGAAAGACCGCAGTGGTCTACTGTCTAAAGCAATTCAGCAAGGCGGTAAATACTCGGTTGCGTTCAGTAATGAAGGTGTTCGGTTAATCCGCGTGGAACACAACGACTGAACTTTATCATGCTGCTTATAGCCTTGCAACGGTTTGCCAGTTCGGAACGGAGAATACTGTTGGTGCTATGCCTAGCAGTAGTGCTAGCGGATTCTTTGACATGGTTTGGGGCAGTCAATTACTATTCAGAATATGAAGGCTTCTTGTCACGCCTCACAAGATTCAATTTTGGTTCAGATGACAATCCTCGTTGGTTCGATTTGTATTCACCTGTAAGCTATTTCATGTACGAACGTATTTGGGGAGTTCTTAATGCGTTGAACTATGAGATTCCATGGTACGACATTACCATGTGGCTGCTATTCATCCTATCCAAGTGGGTTTTGGTAGTTGCATTCTGGATTGGTACGGAAGAAGCAGAAAAGAAGCAAGGGTACAAAATTTGGATTCGGGCATTGTGCATTGGACTCTTAGTACACATCCCTTTCCATTGGGTCATTCGCATTCAGAATCACACGCACATCGCATACATTGTCTGTTTTTCCTTTTCTGTCCTATTGGTGCAGTTGTCAAGGAAAGCAACTCCCGATTCAGGGATGGTTTTCTTATCCAGTATTGGGTTCATGCTGGGAGCTTTCCTGCGTTGGGAAATCGGATTTATTGTAGCATCGGTACTTTTCGTGTTCGTTTTGGCACAATATGGATTACGGACGCTGTGGAAGTTTAAGGTGGTGTTTGCAATGTTTGGAGCACTGATGGGTTACATTTTGATTAACTACGCTACCGATGGGACATTCTACCGTGAAATTGAACCGAATGGAGAATATGTCGTTCTGTATGCTAAATCGTTAAGCGCACCCATTGGAGTTTCCGAAGATGTTCAGCTTAGGTATGACATGCTTAACAACTGGATGTTGGATGACACGACATTCATGAACCTCGATTTTTTTAAGTCAGTCGTGGAAAGTGGTCGAGTGCTTATTCCGATCAATGAAACAGACCTTGTACGTCTTATTGGTTCTGTTTTTCACAGGATAGTTCTCAGTTCTCACTGTTACGGATTGATTATCTTATGTTGTTTATTGCTATTTGTCAGGATGAGCATTGGCGAATTTTTGTTTGTGATTTTGGTTTATGCCTTAATGTGCATCTTGGATCTGGTAAGTTTATTGAATGAGCGGCACTTTCTCAACATTGTTTCAGGTATGTTGCTGTTACTTTTCAGTTCTCGACTCAAAGCGTTATTACAGATTCATCTGGTTGGCTTAGTTCAAATACTCTTCGTTGCATCAATTGTGCAGATCAGTCAGGCGGAGTCGGTCACAGAATACTACGCTGAAAAGGAGGTGTTGAAAAGGAATTTTGCAAAAAGTGTCACCGATTCTTTGCGAAACGAAGTTCTATACACTGATGCACAGTATGATGTTTTGGTTTCAAATCAGGTGTTCGAGTGCCATCAACTTTTGAATAGCACCGTTTTTCTTTCTCTCCAGCAATATTCTTATTCGAATTTCTTTGATGCTTATTTGACGGAGAGAGTAGGAGTCGGATTCGGAAATTACCGTAAGATTTACGAAGCGATCTGCCGTTCGGATGGGTACGCATATCTGCTTATTTCGGAATCGAGGCTGAAGGTGCTGAAAAGAGTCCTTTTGGCCGAGGGTAGTACACTTAGATTTGAAACAGTCGTTGCTTGTAAAATTGGCTGCGATGAAAGTGGGGACCCTTTCAGTCGGGTAAGTCTCCAGAAATTGACCCATGTAGATTTCATCGACCAAATTCGTGTTACTACAGCGTCATCTCAGTGTGCAAATCCGTCAGCCTTATGCAAAAAGTGACTGACGACCGTGTAATATCTATAGAAGGATTGACAAAAGTCTTCCCGAGAAAGGATGGTACTGACCTGATTGCTTTGGACAGTATTGATCTGTCATTGCGCAAGGGCGAGGTTTTAGGAATTATCGGTGCAAATGGTTCCGGAAAGAGTACGTTGCTCAGAATCATGTCGTCCCTTCTGAAACCGAATAATGGAAAAGTCATTATCCATGGTCGCGTTTCCAGTTTGTTGGATATTGGTTGGGGTTTTCATCCTGACCTAACGGGAAGAGAGAATGTTTATCTGAAAGGAAATCTACTTAGTTTGTCGAAGCATGAAATCGACAGTCGTATTGATCAAATAGTCTCGTTCAGCGGGCTTCAAGAATTCATAGATGAACCTTTGAAAACATATTCGAATGGAATGTTCCTTAGGCTTGGTTTTTCGTTGAGCGTTAGCTTCGATTATGACATAATTATCCTTGATGAGTTATTAAGTGTAGGCGATTCCAGTTTTAGAGAAAAATGCTACTCTGAGATACATAGAGCCGCCAAACTTGGTAAAACAATTCTTTTCGTTTCCCATTCCTTAGCTGAAGTGGCGAAATTGAGTACTAAGTGTCTTATGTTGGAGAAAGGCAGGGTTTTCGCATTCGGTGAATGTGAGGATGTGCTGAAAACCTATCTCGATAAAATTGAAAGGGGTTTGCAGGAAAATGATAGTGGAAATGGGTGTATTAAAGTGCTGTCAACCGCCATTTTGGATGCAGATACCGGACAGTGTCAGAATCAATTCATCAGGTCGCAAAAGATTCGCGTGGAAATTATGGTGCAGAAGTTTGATGATCTGCCCATGGAGTTGATGGTTTCGATAGTCAACCAAATTGATTATACGGTTCTCTCAGATTCAATGGCATTTAGAAAGGGTTATCAGTATTCGGCATTGAATTCGGGAAAATATTGTTATATCGTTACTATTCCAAATGCCTTGTTGAATGTCGGGCACTATAGAATGGTTTGTATGGCAAGCAATAGTTTGGATAATGTTTGGGGTCCAATGACACTGGCAGAGTTTTCAGTACAACCTGAGCCTTGGGAGTTACAGTTCGATTGGGTGAAACAGTCTCAAGGCGTTAGGCCGAACCTAGCTTGGAGTCTGAAGGAAGTCTGAGGTCACATCAACAGAATTTTGGTGCAGGTGAAACCAGTTTGAAAGGGTGATTTTCGATAAGGGGATTAATTGACTTGTGTCATTGATCCAATTACGACAATGCCGATATTTATGCCGATTCAATAAAATTCCATGGGTGATCTATCATCGGGATTGTCGCAATCCCTCACGTCCAAAGACAAAGTAACGTTCAAGGAGGTTTTCGAAGAAGAACTGCCTGGACACTATAGTGATGCATTGGCAAGGATGAGTTCTAATGAGCTTAGTGGTTTGATTGTCCGGCAGTTTCTCAGCTCGGATGAAGTAGGAGTTTTGATTGACCAGTTCAAGGCTATTTCGGATAGTGACAAGACAATAACACCTTCTGGTTCTTTTTTTCCAGAAGTATTCCCTGAGTTTAATCGAAGGGTTGTTAAAGGTGGGGCTAATTATGAACTGCTTGCAAAGGAGTTTTTTCTGAAGAATCACGAGTATGCTATGACCTTCAAAGAGAAGTTTGTCGTTGATCTATTTTACAAGATTTGTAACACGTTGGAGAAAATGAGTTCCGGATTAAGTGTGAATCCGCCAAAAGGGATTTTCGGAGACGGGGCATATCCGTTCGGTTCATTCCGGTGTTTCCCTCCGGAAACGGGTACCCTTCCCGTTCATTGTGGCAATTATTTTCAGACGCTGTTCAATGATGTCTATGATGACCTCAATTCTCAGGCTGTCGTGTTAGATCAGTTGAGCTATTTTGTCACGCTTCAATCGTCAGATGTAGGTGGTGAATTGGAAGTTCTGGGAATCAATTGGGCCACGGGGATGACCAAAAGTGACATGATGAACGATGACGAAGTTATCCTACCAAACGGTAAAGTCTTACACTTGAGTGATAACACGGAATTTTCAACGGTCAAATACAAACCAAAACCTGGGGACCTTTTGGTTTTCCAAGGGGGCAGTATTTGGCATAGGGTTTCTAGGGTGCACGGTAATAAAGAGCGGATCACCTTCGGTGGATTCATCGCTCCATCCAAGAGTGGCGAATCTTACTTAATATGGAGTTAGTCCACCTAACTCCATACACCCCAGTTCTCGCTATTTAGATTTCGGGCTATAAATCCTCCAATTGTTACACGAACCTTATTCGGGTCACGTACAGGCATAACCTGATGAAACAATTTTGCCCCCCTGAAAATCACCATGTCACCAGCTTCAATTGGAATGATAATTCCACTTTTTGCAGAGATTTCATCACTATCTCTGAAGTCTGCGACATCATTTCGTTCAACTTCATGTCTGCTCGGAATTTTTTCTGTGAACAGTTGAAGTTCTCCCCCTTCATCGGGGGTTTGTATGGCACAAAAGAAGGATAGGGCATTCTCTCCATCCACACATTTCGTCAGCGCATTTTGAAGTGGACTGAAAAGGTTATGAAGAAATGAGTTTTCTGAATGAATGGTTGTTCCCTCACATTCATGACTGAATACACGTGTATTGAGCGGACAGAGTTCTACTTGGTCTGCACCTATGGCAACGGGTTCCAATGAACCGCACATGGCTTTGATCTGATTGAAAATCAAATTTGATACTACGGAGAACGATTCCCAACGGAGATAATCGGATTGCTCTCTCAAGTTACTCAAAATGCATGAAATCTCGCTATCCGTAAAAAACCTGTTTGACATCATACTGTATGGAAGTGGGAACACGGAAGATCCTTTCCCAAAAGAAAAGAACGGAATACCTCGTTCTCCTTCTTCCAAGGATCTGATAATCGCTTGAAGGGGTTCGGGTGAAACCAGGTTCCTAACCAAGATCAAATCAACTGAGCCAATAGACAGACGGTTGAACGTCTCAACGATGGATTGGTTGTTCGGACGTACAACAATGAGATTCAACCGACCAGTTCTTGATGTTGATTTGTTGATGCATGCTCTGATTTTCTGTAGAATTTTGATCCTTAGCATCCTGTCAAGCCCAAAGAGTTATTTCCGTGCGATCATTACTGAAACTGGCAAACCCACCAAGAGTTATTCGCTGCTTAGATCCTGAGAATGAATTCACTCGATGCCAAAAGTCTCCACCATTGAAAACCAGAAGATCTCCCTCATTCAATTCAATGTCCGAGCATTCAATTGTACGTAAATCAGTGGTCTCGCCTTCGCTCGTAGCCAAGGTGTACTCATTCACTTTGACTTTGAGGTTGTTCCAATGTGCGTCATAAACTTGAATTGCGACTTCGGATTCGGGTTTCTGTATCATGATGAAATATGATAATTGTTCTTCTGGTATCGCAACGTTGTCCAGTTCGGCAAATCTTTCAGCATTGAACGGTCTGAAAAAATTTCCGCAATGAAGCGGAAACTCGCCTTGGTCAACTTCGAGTATTCGCAAACTGCACCAGGTCTCACTGAATGTGTTTTGGTTTTCTACACCTGAAAGTACCAAGTTGGTGTTATCGTTTACAACCAAACTATGGAAACGGTCTTGAAAGGTTTTCTCAATCCCGTTTTTCCTTAAGGTCTGCAAAAAACTGGAGGTTTCTTCAATGTAATCTTGTCTGTTAAGGTCGTTGACGAAGTTAAACGGACGAGGTATCGCTGAATAACCGGAGAAAGGGATAAACCGCTTTGTCAGTTCAACGTGAGAGAAATCTTTGATCAGGTCAATCTCTTGTTGGTTGAAAAAGCATCTGACAACAAACCCGAGAATGTGACCAGAAGTGAGCCCAAGCCAAATGTTCTGATTGAAATCCCTTATGGAATCCAAGTAAATTACCTTTCTCATTGCTTCAAAGTAAGTAAACAAAACGATGAACAGGATATGTTTGAAAGATCGGTGCTATGAAAAAAAGTAACCTGGACCTTTGATTTATTATGGGCTTGAACATCTTCAACCTAACCATGCTGAGAGGCGAATGATTACACGCGCTTCTTCATTTTGAAATTCATTTGGGTGAATTGGTCATTGAGTTTCATTTCACGACCATTGTCGTTGAGCATTCATCATAGCTGACGATCGATCGCGTTGATTATAACAATCAATTGATCCAAACAAGTGAAAGAATCAAAGCCCTTGGTTCATGGCTGCAATTGGCATAAATGTCAACGTTCATCTCGGTTCTGCAATAAGTTGACACTTAATCTGCAATATTTGCTCATTGTTGGAGTTTGGCGATATTCCAAATTTGGCGCAGATAGCTTGAAATTGAATGGCAGAAATAGCTCGGTATTCATCATCAACCCAACCGATACTTGTTCCCGTATTAGGTCTCAATTGACAATCGACAAGAAAGTTGGGGTGCTCCAACAGGAAAGAATCATCGTGTTCAATCAGTTCAACCTTGCCGCCTAAGCTGTATTCGGGTTTGTGACATGTAATAAGTTTGGCATCTTTTGGGAAAAGCCCACACACGACAGCCGTCCTGGTTGTGCCTGACAGATTCTGCGAGGAGTTGTGCACCAATCTGTTGTCAAATATCAGTGCTTCGCCCTTTTTCATTTCCACAGGTATGATGAAACGCTTGACATCTGACGAAATTTGGTCAAATGGTGCTGGGAACGAAATACTTCTGTATGGACTGAAAAATCGGTGCGACCGCGGTACAATGCCCAAGCAGCCGTTATGTTCGTTCACATCGTCAAGAGGGATCCAAATACTCAGTGGAGAGAAATGCCACTCATCAAGTCCTGTGGTGTCCTGATGAAGGTAGAATTCGCTGTTTGCTCCCGGTGCTTTCACAACAAACGAATTGAGCATGGTCCGGTAATCGTGAAAGTGCTCTTCGAATGTGGGTTTCAGTATTCGGCCGATCTCTACGTGTATCCGTTTCCTATATCCGATGTCCTGAGAATACACGCTATAGAACATGCCTCCATCATCGGTGGTGATATTGTGCAGGTCATTGTATAGGCCTATCAAGCTTTCCAGTTGAGACGCATCAATTATCTGTCTCACTGCAAAACCTTCCGTTTCGATACAGCCCCGTAGTTCAGGGTCTTTGATGATCGTCTGTTTTGCCGGTGCCCAAGGATTGTTCAAGTAATCGATCCCACTATTCATACCGATTGATTAAGATTGTGTTAAAGTTAGACAGAAAACCAGTTGGAAGGATTTCGAATACACAGGTTGACCGAATGGTGGAGGCCAAAGGCAGGGGTGGTGTTCTCGTTGCTACTTTTTTACCTCTCGTTCTGGGATGTTCCATTTGCCATTGCATGGCCGTTGTTGCTATTATCGGTCATTACCTTGACGGGTTTCGGGCTAACTGGTTATTTTCTTAACGATTGGGCCGACATTTCATTCGATATCAAAGTCGGCAAAACAAATCTTGTTCATGGGGTTCCTTCATGGTGGCGCCCGGTATTGCTGAGCATAATTATTGGGGTCTCTCTGTTTCCGTGGTTCGTTTTCTTCAAGGTTGACGCGTTCAGCATCAGTCTGATCGCACTTCAATTATTGCTTCAGTTCGTATACCCTGTGCCTCCTGTACGTCTTAAGGATCATCCTGTTTTGGGCATCATTGCTGATTCGCTGTATGCGTTCGTAATTCCTACGGTGCTTGCATGGCATACATTCGACCTTACGGCCGGCCTTCATGAGAACTGGGGCCAGTGGTTGCATTTCGTGTGTCTCGGAGTCTGGATGTTTGCGATGGGTGTCCGTCACATCCTCAACCATCATGTAATGGACCGTGAGAATGACCTTAGGACAGGTACGCCCAACATTGCACTGAGAATTGCCCCTTTGCGCATGGGGCGGTTCGTTCGCTCGTGGCTCGTTCCTGCCGAGTTGTTTGCAGGTATCACCTTTTTTTCAATACTGTTGAGGGAGGACGGATTTCTACCATTGGTATTCATAGGTCTTCTGTCGATTGCCGGCATGCGCCATTTGAACGGCAACCCCCCAATTTTTCTGATTGACTTCGGCAGAAACAGCTTGGACAGATTCGCGTCTTTTTGGCTAGGATTCGTTTCGTGTATCATTCTAGCCATGGGCGACCTGAATTACGTTGCCCTGCCTATTGTCTTCGTTTTTCTATTTTCCGACCTTCCGACCCATCCGCTCGTTCGGGTGGCCATAAGGGATTCGATCCGCTTGGTACGGTGGCCGATCGAACGCACATCTTTGATTTTCAATTGGAGTCTGTACTATTTTAGAAAATGGATTCTTGGTTGGAGCGAGCAGCGCAATTGGGGAGTACATTATCCTAAACGTTTGAACGATTTGGATCAGAAAAATCGAAGGCGCCTTGGGGTTGTGGCGGTTTTCAACCAGAATTTCGACAAGTACACTGAAACTTTCGTTGCTGGGCATGTGAGTAGGTTGCCATTCTTTGTGGTCTCATTCTCAGGTTGGCCTACCCCGTTGCATGTTGGGAAAATGGAGAATTTGATCTCAGACAATGTGTTTCTTCAAAAGGCATTCTACAGCGTATGTCAATTCATGAATTCCGATATCCGACAAAAGGAGAATGAGCTCATTGAACGTAGACTTCTAAAAGAAGGTGTAGTTGTAATAGTTGCCGAATTCGGTACCATGGGGGCTCGTCTGGTCGAGATTTCGCGAAATACCGGCATTCCTTTGATCCCCATTTTCTATGGTTACGATGCTTGGAACAAGCACACGGTAGAGGAGCATTGCACATCGTACTTGGAATTGTTTGAAATTGCCCCATTGGTGATAGGTGTCAGTCGAGATATTTGCGATCGGCTCAACCAGTTGGGATGCTCGAAAGAAAAGATATTCCACTTGCCGTGTTATGTCAATTTGGAGCTCTACACATTTGTTGACCGGAGTTTTGAAGAACCAAGGTTTCTTGCAGTTGGAAGATTCTGTCAGAGCAAAGCACCTTTTCTGACGATTCTGGCATTCAATGAAGTGGTAAAGGAAATTCCCAAAGCGAAACTTACCATGATAGGGGGTGACGATGGAGAGCTGGAAACGTGCCGCTCGCTCATTAACAGCCTTCGGTTGGAAGCAAATGTGCAATTGCTTGAGCCCATGCCACCAACAGCCATAAGGGAATACATGGCTTCTGCAAGCATTTTCGTTCAGCACTCGGTAACCACACCATTGACAGGTGATAAGGAGGGTACCCCTGTAGCCATAATGGAGGCAATGGCAACAGGTTTGCCGGTAATTTCAACCAGACATGCCGGAATTGCAGAGTTGATCGAACATGGAAACACAGGTATTCTGGTGGATGAGTATGACTACAGGTCGATGGGTTTGGAAATGGTCCGGCTGGTCAGAGACAGCAAACGCATGAAAGCCATTGGCAAAGCTGCATCACAATTCATTCACACAGACCCCTTGTACAGTGACCATATAGGCATTCTGTCGTCAAAGATCCATGATCACATCGTGCGATGAAGTTGGGCTGAAACCATGCTCGTTGATCTAAAAACCGTTGATTTGCGGAACTTGAGGACATTTGAATATAACGTGTTACAGTTCTAGTTTACATGAAGCCAAACCATCAAAGGTGCACACGGTGCATTGCAGATACCACAGTTCCCGGAATCCGCTTCAATGCAGATGGGGTCTGTTCACTTTGTGATTTCCATGACCTACTATGCGAAACGTATCCCGAGAATGACAAAGCCTTGGTTGACCTCAGGATAAGAATCGATAAGATCAAGAAAGCAGGCAGGGGAAAGAGATATGATTGCATCATCGGCATCAGTGGAGGCAGAGATAGCATCTACCTCCTTTACCTGGCAGTGAAAGAATGGGGGCTTCGCCCGCTGGCCGTACATTTCAATGATGGTTTTGATAATCCTGTTGCAGGAGAGAACATGCTTAATGCCGTGAGAAAATTAGGTGTTGAACTGCGTACCATCACATCGGATTTCCGAGAATGCAAAGACCTGAAGATAGTGGATCTGCAAGCATCAACCCCACTGCTCAATAACGGAACCGACATTGGAATTGCCGCTGCTCTCTATGGAGTGGCCTACAAAGAAGGGGTCAGGACAATACTATATGGACAGAGTTTTAGGACCGAAGGGATAAGACCGCTTGCTTGGGCCTACTTTGACGGAGATCATCTGCGTGCAATTCATAAGAAGTTCGGTAAACATCCGTTGCGCAAATGGAAACCGGATGATCCGGGTTACAATCTCGGATTGCGCGAAATGCTATTCTACACACTGAATGGCATAAAGACCTTTGCCCCATTTTACCATTATCCGTACGTGCGTTCAGTCGCAGAACAAATAATCAAACGGGAATTGGATTGGGTTTATCCCGGAGCGCACTACTTCGATGATCTGTACTGGAGTCTGATATCGTACGTACACAGGGTAAAGTTCAATATTGACTTCAGGTTGATCGCATATTCTGCACTCATACGCAGCGGCCAGATGGACCGAGACTTTGCGCTGAATACCATTGAGAAACCTTATGTGCTTGAAGACGAAAAAGTGATTAATCTATGCATCAAAAGATTAGGTCTGAGTCGGGAGCAGTTTGACCAATATCTGGCTCTTGAGCCCAAAATGTTCTGGGACTATCCGAACAGTTACTCCATCATGCGAATGTTGAAGTTTCCGGTTTGGGTTCTAACACAATTCGGATTCTTCACCAAAGTATTCTATCACAAGTACTTCCGATTAGCATTCAGATGAACCGCGGAAAGAACATACGCATAGCAATGGCCCAGATACTTGTAGAAGGAGGAGAGCCAGAGAGGAACATGCAGCGGGCAGAGAAAATGATCATTGAAGCCGTCAAGGATCGATGCGACATTGTTCTGCTTCCGGAAACGATGGATCTGGCATGGACGCACCCAAGTTGTATGGAAGAGGCCGTGCCGATTCCTGGAAGTAGAAGTGAGTTCTTCTGCGAACTGGCCAAACAGTATTGTGTCTGGATATGTGTCGGACTGACAGAGCTCTCGGATGGAAAACGTTACAACACGGCAATACTTATCAATGATCTCGGGGAAATAGTTCTGAAATACAGAAAAGTGAACCTGTTGGAAGTTGAATTCCCGTACTATGAAGTTGGACAACAGTTGACAGTGGTTGATACCCCATTCGGAAAGATCGGTGTGAACATATGTGCTGACAACTATATGGACGGTCTTTGCTTGGGTCATTCTTTGGCCAGAATGGGGGCACAGCTGATCATTTCACCATCGAGTTGGACCGTGGATCACTTTGTAACTGAAGCAGACGACCCATATAAGGAGAAGTGGTACCGGCCTCTGAGCCTGTTGGCAACCACATACGAAATACCGGTACTGAGCACCACCAGCGTTGGTTACATCGTAGGAGGGCCATATGAAGGCAAGAAAATGGTTGGACGCTCGTTGGCCGTACTTAAGGACGGAACAAGTGTCCAAGCAGAGTTCAATGAATTCGCTGGCGCTTTGAAAATGGTAGAAGTGGAAATGGGAGATGCGAAATGGAAAGGAGTTCAGTATGGTCAACGTATTGCTCAACTACCGAATGGTGCACCGGCTCGATAAAGTGAAGATATGATCGTACTCGGTATCAATGGAGGTTTCAGACAAGGATATCAGGATGTTTCGGCATGTCTGGTAGAGGACGGACGCATTCTGGCTGCGGTAGAGGAAGAACGTCTCAACAGGGTAAAGTACTCTCCAGGAAGATTGCCTTTTCTCTCTGTAACGGAAGTGCTTTCCATAGGAGATAAACATATACATGAGGTCGATCTCATCGCATTCCATGGTGAAACTTGGGGAGATGGAGTTGCCGAAAAGGTCACGGATTATTTCAGGTCGCAATTCGGTCATGCTCCTCAATTGCACATGTTCCACCATCATGATTGCCATGCAGCAAGTGCATTCTACGCATCAGGCTTCGATAGGGCTCTGATTGTTACAGTTGATGGATCTGGAGATGGGGTGTCTCTGCAGATTTCTGTTGGAGAATCGGGTGTTTTGCGTTGCATTCACCGTGATCTGCGACCAAACAGTCTCGGTATTTTCTACTCTCTCATCACTCAGTATTGCGGTTTCGTCAAAGACAGCGATGAGTACAAACTTATGGGGCTCTCAACCTATGGGAATCCGGATTCCTATCAGTTCGACTGGCTTATCGATTTTCAGAATGGAAAATTGCGCGTTGACCAACACTATCTGGTCCCAATGCCAGAGGGTACACCAGCCCCTCATCGAGATGAAATGCTGTTCAGCAAAGCGTTTGAAGAAAGAATGGGCAGGAGACGGAGAATTCCAGAAACTAAGATCGATTCTTTTTACCAAGACGTTGCTGCCTCTGCACAATCACATTTGGAGAAGTTGATGTTGAGGATCGTTCAACATTATATTTCTGAAACTGGAATCAGCAAAGTTTGTTTGGCAGGCGGTGTAGCACTCAATTGTGTGGCTAACCAGCAACTGATGAATGCTGATGTGGTGACTGAACTTTTTGTACAACCTGCTTCGAACGATGCGGGAATTTCCCTTGGGGCCGCGTGGTTGGGAGCAATGATGCTCGGAGACACTCCGGTCAGACCGAATGACACTTATCTAGGAAGAGAATATTCTGATGGCGGGATCGAAGATGTACTCATCGGGTCGAAAATCGACTACAGGAAAGTGACGGATTCAGCTGCCTTCGCGGCCGAGCAGATAGCCAAAGGCAAGGTGGTCGGCTGGTTTCAAGGTAAGAGCGAATTCGGTCCACGAGCTTTAGGCAACCGAAGCATTCTGGCTAATGCCCAGCAGCCCGAAATGAAGGATAAGGTGAATCGCGCCATCAAGTTCCGCGAAGCATTCAGGCCATTTTGCCCTAGTGTCATCGCTTCAGAAATGCATCACTATTTCAAGGGAAACCAACTGATGGCACCATACATGACAATAACGTATGATGCCCTGCCAAGTGCAATTGGGCAGATACCTGCCGTGATACATGATGATGGAACCGCCAGGATACAGACAGTTGATGGGGATCAGAATCCGCTCTACCTTCAATTGCTGCAAGAACTTAAGTTAAGGATCGGGCATGGTGTGGTTCTCAATACAAGTTTCAATCGTGCCAACGAGCCAATGGTTTACAGCCCGCGCGATGCCTTGGCAACGTTCTTTTCCTCTGGCCTTGACGTCCTTGTAATGGGTAGTTTCATTGTAGAAAAGTGAATCATTTCACTTCCGTTTCGCCTTTGCAGTTGTTCTATCGAAAACGCTTGGCCTGAGTCCGCTGCCTGTTTATTTCTCTCCTAGGGTTTTCATGTCAAATGTGTCTACAGAGCACTCGATCTGTTTGCCAAAATTGGCAAGGTGGGAAGTCGACTATTCTGTAAGAACACCTGCTCCAATTATGGAAGATAAAATGTTGCTATTAATCTCCAATGATGTAAATTGAGCCGAACTTGGTTTTCGGATTCGACTTCTGTTTAACACTTTGATGCCTAAAGCTTCGCCTCTTGATTTGAAATGCAACTGATTAAAGGAAAAAGTACTTTACTCGTTGTTGTTGTATACCTGACCATTCAGTTGCTGGTCATGATCGGATTGTACCTTTCTTCCTCGGGCTTTCAGTTTCATTTAGGAACAAGGTCATTCGTTTATATGCTGGTTGAGCACTATCGTGGTGGACGTTATTTCGCGCAATTGGTCATCGCAAATTTCGATATTGGGTTCCTGCTCTTTGAGAATCCGGACGCGCTTAAAAAACTGTACCCGCGGTTTTTCAACCTTATTCACTTTCTCGGAATCATTGTTCGGACGACAATACCGATGCTGCTCGTGTATATTCTTTTCCAGAAAGTTTGGAAACGCAGATCCAGTAAACACCAGACTATATGTCGGGTCCTCACCAGTTTGAATTTAGTAGCAGTGATAATAGGAGCTTTTCTCCTTTCGCTTAGCATATATCTGCTAAAAGTTGCACATCCCGATTACGGGTTTGATTTTCAACTTTCTGTGGCCCGGAGCTTTTTGATCATAAGTACGTTAGCGTTGCTCCTTCATGCATTGCTGAACTCAAAGCCGTTGTGGGGCAAACTGCGGACGTTCCTTTTCGAGGCCAGTTCGCCATATCCGTTGGCATTCATCCGCATCATATTCTTTACCTATCAGGCATTCCTGTTTGCCGTAATATTTTATCTACAGCACGGCAACTCCATAGGCAAGCTCGAAAAGGTGTCCTTGCCGGGAATTGGCTGGCTTGTGGAAATCGTTCCGGTTAACAGCGAGATTTATTCCTGGACATGTTGGATCGGTGCGGTGGTCTCTCTCGTTATAGCTTTTGGATGGAGAACGAGGTTATTCATGCTTGTCAACGTACCGATTGTTTTCTACATTGTGGCTGCACCAAACTTTTTTGGGAAGCTTTGGCACGAACAGGTTATCATTTGGATGGCATGGATACTTGCCAGTAGTCCGTGCTTTGATGTGCTGAGTATCGATTCAAAGCGATTTCCCAGATCTGAAATAGTCATTGATCCAAAGTACGGCTATCATATCAGGATGATATGGTTGCACTTTGGTGTCATCTATTTTTTCGCAGGTTTTTACAAACTGTGGGATTCGGGTTTCGATTGGGCGTTGTCAGACTCGATGATCAATCAGGTGCAGATCGAATGGTTCGAGAACTACGACCGGGTTTCCGAATGGAGACTTGACAGATTTCCCAACCTTTTGAAATTTGGTGGATTGGCCGTCATTCTGTTCGAACTGTTGTATCCGTTGCTACTTTTTCATCGAAAGTTGCGGTGGGTCAGCATCTTAGGAGGTCTTGCCATGCACAATGTGCTGAAGAAACTCATGTACATCGGATTCGAATGGAAATTGCAGGTATTCTACGTGGTTTTCATTCCATTTGAGAGGTTGCTGAAAGCAGTAAGACCGAAACTGTTCAACGTATCTCCGGGTGGCGCATCGCTTGGCCTTAGGACGCTGCCTGTGCTTTTTCCGGCCGTCATTCTAACTGGCAATATCTTTTGTGGCGTTTTCAAGGTCAATTCATATCCTTTCTCCATCTATCCGATTTACTCTCAGATTGTAGAGAGCCGTGTACGTTATTTCGAATACCGAGTAATGAACAAAGGTAAGGAGCATGTGAAATTTAGACAAGAAGCCGGAAAAAGTTGGTTTCGTTGGGAAGATTACTCAAGGATAGAATACCACATCATCAACACGTACTTAAACACCGGAGAGCTTGATTCGGTTGGGGTAAGAACCATGTGGGAGCGGTGGCGTATCGGTGTTTCAAGTTTGTCTGAACTGGATTCGGTTGATGTTTTTGTGGTTGAGCGGCCACTGGATCCAGACAGTGCCGATACCAAAATCTCGCAATTCTATCTGATGAGTACATACAGATGAGGAAGAACGTTACCGTTGCATTGGTTGCCACTTCCATTACATTCATTCTGATCGAGTTGGTACTTCGCATATCAGGCAAGGTACCCGGGCAGTACAGCTACAGCCAATGGGTGAGCAACGTTGATGATCTCGTGATGCTTGATGGATTCATGGCAGGTGAAGACGGGGTTTTTAAAGTGGACACTACTGCGTTTTACCGTATGGGGGCAATTTTGAGTATTGATTCCGAGGATACCAGAAGTACCATCCAGCAACGATATTCTGATCTTTGGGTACAGGAAGTGGCCGTGCTACACACAGACCATCATTTGGCCCTGACCAGCGAGGCTGCAACAGATGAGTATTCCGAAAGACTGCGCAGAGTAAGAAACGCATTGCAATTGACGTCTTTGGATTCTGTGATCATTCATTACAATGGTAATCCAATAAACTCAAATGGTTTTTACGGTATACCGTTCGATACGATGCGCGACACGAGTCGCATCAAAGTAATGCTGCTCGGAGACTCATTCACCTGGGGGCATTCAACCGAGAATAAGACATCGAGTTTTGCAAACACACTTTTGGCACGTGGTTACTGGGTGTACAACACGGGCATCAGCGGTGTTGATGTAGCGCAATATCTTCAGGTGTTGAAAGTATACTTCGACTCCATTTTACCAGACGTTGTGATACTCAACTTCTACATGGGCAACGATGTGTCGTACCATGCTCGCACTCCCACTGCCGGAGTGCCTGTTTTCTTCAGTACGAATGCAGGCAACATCATGTCGTTTCAGGATGGAATTCAGTTTACAGACAAGGATCTTGCCTACAGGAATATGATGGATGAGATGACCATTCCGAAAACGACCTGGCTCAACCGTTTGGCTTCTACCACTGTATTCGGCACCATGGCCTGGCATGCGGCATTGAAACTCGGTATTGTACATCGTACCTATTTGACCTACCCATCGCGCACCGAAATTCCGTATTGCAATGATGAGATATTGCAGGTCAGTCAATTCTGCCGGTCAAGAGGTGTTCCATTTGTGCTCAGTGTCATTCCGAATCTGGAGAATGGTAACCTGAATCGGGCCCATTCTGTAAATAGGTTGTTTGAAAACATGGACTTCGTTGAGCCCGACATGCAGGTGGACATGTTCAATGCTCATGACGGCCATTTCAATGAGATAGGACATCGTCATTACGCAGATTATTTAGAACGGTTGATCAAAGAGGCGGTAGGCAATAAAGTCTATCGGAATTGATGTTGTCAGATATGGTTTCGCATCATCCGTTAAATTCAGAATGAGCGAATGCTCTGACCATCGGATACTTGGACCGTTAAAATATCCTTCAACTTCTGAATCGACAAATAGGCGACAACGGTTACTTTCGTTGCGATTCAACAAATGGGAGATGATTGATGTCTGAGCATGCCTGAAAAGAAACCGACCGATCCGTTCATTTCTGTTGTCGTTGCTGTGCGTAACGACAACTATGGGGGCGATTTCAACTTCCGACTACAGAACTTCATCAACTGGAATACCAGGTTGTTTGAGAAGTATGAGATAGATACCGAGATCATTCTGGTCAATTGGAATCCTGTCGTAGAAGGAATACCGCTTACCGAGTGCATTGTTTGGCCAACTGGTCGGAAACATGTGGCCTATCGGATCATCGAGGTCGATCGGGCCAATCATGAGAAGTTTTCCGATGTCGAAGTAAGAAGACAAGTGCCATTGTATGAGTTCTTGGCGAAGAATGTTGGAATTTTCAGAGCCAGCGGTCAGTTCGTGCTTTGCACCAATGCAGATATCCTTTTTTCCGAGGCGTCCATTAAGCATTGCGCAGTATCAAAGCTCAATCCTCGAACGCTGTACAGGGCGATCAGAGTCGATTTCAATTCGCGGCAGTTCAGTATCGATACTTTTGAACGCACTATTGCTGACAGACTGACAACCATCTTCTTAAGGACAGGAAGCTTTAGAATGGTGCAAATTGGCTCCATGAAGTTGAAGGTTCGGTTGGCAAACATTCACGATCGGTTGAGGCGCGTTGGACTTCGTGTTTGGTTGATGCCGAACAGCGATCTGCAAGAGAGATTGTTCATATTCAAATACCCGTTCAATGCCTGTGGCGATTTTGCATTGATGGACCGAGAGACCTGGCTAAGTGGTTGTCATTACCGGGAAGACACGAGAATAGCCACGCATACCGATTCCATACATCTGCTCACATGCCTCAATCAGGGGATCCGGGTCGAGGAGGTAGAAGACGCTTACGTCTTTCATCAGGAGCATGACCGAAGATTCGACTTCAGTTCCAAAGACAAGGATATGGATGTGATGTTCGCACGTCTTCTCCGTCTTATAAAGCAACATTTGGATGGCAAAATGCTGGACGATGGTAACACTGGTTGGGGGCTTAACGAAGTTGAGCTGAATGAGTTGTGGATTTGAGTAGCGAACCAAAGATCTCGTTTGTCGTTGCATCGCGTAATGACGATCATGGAGGCGACATGCTCAAAAGGATGCGCATCTTTTGCCGAGCGTTGCTTCATCAATGCAGGAAACACCGGTTGACAGCCGAACTTATCATTGTTGAGTGGAACCCTGTGCCTGAACGTGAACTTCTTCATTCAGTACTTCCATCACCTAAGAGTGGCGACTCACTTACTATTCGATATGTGGTAGTGCCCGCTTCCATCCATATGTCATTCAAAAATTCGGATATCATTCCATTATATCAGATGATCGCTAAGAACGTTGGAATCAGGAGGTCGCGTGCTGCATTCGTGGTCTGCACCAATGTCGACCTGTTGTTCAGCGATGATCTTATGGAGTATCTGAGTAATTCTGAACTACGCGAAAACACCTTCTATCGGGCCAACAGATGCGACATACCCCGATCAATTGATGAGGCAATATCGGTTGAACAACAACTTGAATTTGCAAAGTGCAATGTCCTTCAACGTCTTGGCAAGAACAGTCTCTACCCAGAACTTTCGGATACCACCGGACCAGTGTTTGCTCTGCCTTATTTTGGGTGGCTGAAATCTGTTCCAAAAAAGGCAATGCGTTTTTTTGGAAAGAGGACCGTTCAAGATGTCATTACCACAATTGACACGGATGCCTGCGGTGATTTTACCATGATGAGCAAGTCAAGTTGGGAGAACATAAAAGGGTACTATGAGCTCGATGCTTACTCGATTCATATAGATTCGCTTGCACTGCTCTGTGCCACGGCAGTTGGCATGAAACAGAAAACACTTGACAAGTACTTGGTCACTTTCCACATAAGCCATGATGATGGTTGGGAACTTTCCGACCCGGTAAGTAAATTGTACAACGACATAAAAAAACCCAAGGTAGACTGGAGTTCGGTTCATGCTTTGGGCAAAAGAATGATTGAAACCAAGGAACTGATACAGGTCAATGGTTCCGATTGGGGACTATACTCCCAGCCATTGACGGAATATGTGTTTGCGCCTGGCATGCCGATGCAAGTTATTGAAAATGGATAAGATAGCGGTTATAGGGGTCGGTAGACTTGGCCTTTGCTTTGTGCTAAACCTTGAGCAGGCAGGGTTCGAGGTTCTTGGAATCGATATTGGGTCAGCCTATCTGTCGGCTCTGCAGAACAGATCGTTCGAAAGTCCGGAGCCTTTCGTCACAGATTGGTTGAAGAAAAGTAAAGCCCTATTCACGCACGATTACAACGCCCTTGTAGAAGAGAACATCACCGATATTTTCATCATGGTAGCAACACCATCATTGCCAGATGGCGGATATGACCATGACCAAGTTGATGATGTTGTACAGCGGCTGATAGAACTGCCGTTCCGTGGCGAAACCAAAAGGAACCTTTACGTAGGTTGCACCACAATGCCCGGCTATTGCGACTCGTTGCAAGCGAAATTGGCTGGTTCTGTGTTCACATTGACGTATAATCCTGAGTTCATTGCTCAAGGTAGTATCATAACCGATCAACAGCACCCCGATCAGGTGCTCATAGGCGGAAATGATGAAGTTGCCATTGAGCGATTGATACATATCACCAGCAGAATTTGCGGTTCAGTACCGGTCAATGTGATGGACCTTAAGAGTGCCGAGATCGCAAAACTGGCCATCAACTGTTATCTGACCATGAAGATATCTTTTGCAAACTCGATAGGTGATCTGGCCATCAAGGCTGCTGCCAATGCCGAATCGATCCTTAGAGCAGTAGGTGGAGATTCGCGAATAGGAACGAAAAATCTAAAGTATGGGTACGGATTCGGTGGGCCGTGTTTTCCGAGAGACAATGCCGCTCTCATCAGTTATGCAACGTCTGTCGGTGGCAATTTACCTTTGAGCAAGGCAACGGTTGAGGTAAATGACGAGCATTTCAAGTTTCAACTTTCACAGAAGTTGGCGTCCATCAGCGAACAGGAAACGTTGGTTATGGATGGAGTTGCTTACAAAACCGGTACAGACATACTTACAGGATCGCAGCAGTTGAAGATGGCAGTTTCTTTGGCGAATTCGGGTAGAAAAGTCATTATCCGTGATTCTAAACGGGTAATATATCAGGTGCAGCAATTGCACCCCGACCTGTTCTTATTCGAACCTACAGACTGAATACTTCAGATCGAATCCGTATGTTCAACATCCGATCATATACTTCGAAAATGCTGGAGGCCAGAAAGGTTTACGGTCATTCATGGCTAAATACCCTCAACTGCGTTTGTTCATTCAGTTCTGTCTATGCCGGATCAAAAGTAGGGATGTGAAATCTGCTGAGAACATAGCGATCTCGTTCGAGTCGGTGTCCAAGATGTTCAGACGTCCAGAGTCTGAACAGAAAGGCGGAACATATTTTCAGGCCCTATCGGAGGTCAGTTTCGAACTGCATGCCGGTGAGATTCTGGGGGTTATTGGTAGGAACGGCTCCGGCAAATCAACCCTGCTGAAGATGATATCCGGCATAACCAAGCCGTCATCAGGAGTTGTTCGGGTAAATGGTACAATTGCCTCCATATTGGATGTGGGAATGGGATTTCACCCAGACCTTTCAGGAAGAGACAATATTTATTTGAAGGGTCAACTGATGGGCCTTTCAGAGACGGAAGTGGCACAGCAGTTTGACCGTATAGTCGAGTTCAGTGGCATCCGATCGGCCATTGACTCGCGCATCAAGGATTACAGTTCTGGCATGTTTCTGAGGTTGGCCTTTTCAACCTTGTTGCACATAAAGACTGACATACTGGTATTGGACGAAGTGCTTTCTGTTGGTGATGCTGAATTCAGGGTCAAATGCGCTCGGAAGATCAGGGAAATGTTCTCAGAAGGAAGGACAATAGTGATGGTCAGTCACGACATGCAGGCTATTTTGGACAATTGCTCGAAGGTGCTACTGTTAGAAGAAGGTTGCGTTAAGGGATTCGGTAAGCCGCACGTAATTGTAAGCGATAACTATCTGACCGAGATCGACAGTTCAGGAAAAAACAACTCTATTGAAGGTGCCATCCGACCGGATCAGATTCATATAGCCAATGCGGTTGAAGATGGGTTCAGTCTGTTAAAGCTGAATTTTCTTCAAGGTAAAACAGTTTTCGATCGATCAGAAGACATCAGATTCTTCATCGAATACGAAATAAACGTGGCAGACAGGTATTTCGGAATGACGGTAACGGACATTATCGGTAACCGTTTGTTCGATGACACACCAATGGAACGTTCTGTCTCGCCAGACGCATCATTAGGTATATTCAACGTTCAATGGACAATTCCAAGGAAACTTCTGGCGGCCGGCAATTTCAGGATCACGGTCTTCGTATTCGATGAAAGCTATAGGGCTGTAAAATTGTACCCGAATACGTTGGAATTTAAAGTTGTGGATAGTAAGAACAATGAAGAGTCGGTTTACAGGGCACCTTTGAAGGTTGACCTTTCAACTGTTGTTAAGAAACTGTCGAGTTAGATGTCTTTCCGCGAAATGGAAATCAGGTTCGCATCACTACACATACCAAAATCAGGGGGTACAACCGTAGGCGCAGTCCTAAAAGACTGGCTTGGGAATGGGTGTGTTTACACTTATCCTTCACAGAATGTCGGTCAATATCACGCAGACGCTATTGGCCCTTTCCAATGCTTGCACGGGCATTACATTTCCGGAATTCATGAGTTTCCAGTATCGGGCCTTCCACTAACCACCGTTTTCAGAGAACCTTTAGAGCTGGCCTGTTCAATATATCATTTTCAAAGGTCGCTCATCAGGTCGCAGGGTGCCATACATTTTTCAGGCAACCGCTATACCGTTCCGATATATATTGATGGTACGCAGGTGCGCCAGTTCAACGACCTTGATACTTTCATTGGTGAAATGGGGAAGCTGTATGGTTTATTTCTTCCTTACGAACTGAATGAGAAGAATTACATCTCCGTTTTGAACAGTAGGTTTTTTCTCACTGGAGTTTATTCTCGTTTGGAAGAATATATCCAAACGCTGGCCGCTTTTCTGAACAGGGAAGTTCCGCCTCGGATACCTCATTTGAACATCAATGGCAACGAGCGGCCCGTACCAAGCTCGCAGGCGGTCAGAAATTTCTACGACAATCATAGTTTTGATGTTGAACTGTACCGGTATGTCGAATCTCGGTTCGATCTACAGAAGGCATTAATCCTGAAGAACCGAAAACGTTAGCATGAATTCAGACATCGATCAGATATGTGGCCAGTTGGCTAAGGATGGTTTTCTGAAAAAACGATTGCTCGGAATAAGTGAGGTCGACCAGTTGAGGTCTGTGTTTTTCAGTTCGGAGCGTATTTTCCAATGGCGAAATGGGGCTCATCTTACCTTGGAAATGGAACCAATAGAAATCAAACGCCAGGTGTCGTCAGCGCTGAAATCGATTATGGAAGAAAGGATGAGTGCCGTAATGCCGGATCACAGGATACTCAGTGCCACATTCATTGCAAAACAACCGCATACTTCAGATTCGGTGGTCTATCCTCATCAGGATTGGACATTCGTTGATGAGACATCCGGCAGCTCAGGAAAAGTGGTTTGGATACCACTGCAGCGTACCGACCGCAGCACTGGCACCATCGGATTCATGAGAGGGAGTCATTTGTGGAGCGATCACAGAAGGTTTGTTCCCGACCACGTGCAATTCAGCCCTTTCCCTGCCTACAACGACCAGATTATGAGTGCTTTGGAGTTCATTGATGTAGAACTTGGCGAAGTATTGATCTGGGATCATCGCACGTTGCATGCCTCGCTTGGCAACTTAGGTAACGATTACCGATTGGCAGTTGCGCTGAACGTTGTACCCAATGACGTGCCGTTGGAGTTTCACTATCATAATCCGATCGATCGGCACGAAGTGCTGGTTTACCTTGTGGCAGATGATTTCTTCCTGAACAATAATTCATCAGACTTCAGACGGATGTTCGAACGGAAGGAATTTCCTACCTGCGGCACTGCGGTGAGAAGGTATGATCCTACAGAAGTTGGAATGAATGTGGATTTGTTGCCGAAGTTGAAGGTCTCGAGGCCTGAGTCAGCCCGAAGCACTGGATTTCTTCAGTGGATGAGAGAATTCAGATGGAAGAACCTCTGAGGGCTTATTTCTTTCTGAAGGTCAGGTCTCTCCAATCCAAATAACCGATCCGGTCTCCGCCTTCATAAACGTCAAGGTCATTTGCCGTTGTGAAACCCCGTCCGATATCATGGAAAACCATCCCGTTCAGGTCGGTGGTTGACTCTAGCACGAATCCGTTCGCCTCTATGGTAGCTATCAATTCCTCCATGCCTCTAATCCACAGCCTGCAGTATCGGTTGGTATTGACTGTTGCCACGCGTATCTGTTCCATCATCAGAGGGTCATCACTGTTCATTAGGAAAAAATCCTTAATGTAAAGAGTTCCGTTGGGCTTCAGAACCTTGCAGACCTCTTCAAACAGTCGGGGCCAATCGTGTGAGTGCGATACGGTTTCGAGGAAAACCACCACATCGAAGTGCTCAGGTCCGAAAATATCGGCCACGTGGTGAAAATCTCCTTCGGTAACGTTTACACGTGATCCGCATCCTTGTGCTTCAACGCTCTGTATGGCAGAAACGGCCTGTTTTCCTGAAATGGTGATGGCCTCAACGATCACGTTGCCCAACTTCGCCATCAGTATGGCGGGGCCCCCGATGCCACAACCAGCATCCAATACCCGCATGCCTTCTTTCATGCCGCAAGCAGAAACCACATGCTGCATCAAAGCATCATCCGATTGCATTCTTGCTGCCTGAAAGATCTCTCCGAAACCATCTACATATCGTTGATGCCACTCGTCATAATACTCACGTACTATCTGAGGCGTCAGTCGCCCACTACCGAACAGATGTCGGGTCAATTTCTTCCTGAGTACAGACTTCATGAAAGGCAAAATTACTAACTGATAGAGATTCGCTTATTCATATCTTGCAAGGGCTACAGATGAGGCGGTTTTTAACAGGTTTGAGGTTCAATGTCTGGTGGAATCACCTGATACTTCCATTGACCTATTGGATCTATCTCTCGTGCGCCATTGGCGGAGGTCCAGATCGGGTTTGGGGTTCAGGGTCGGTTATGCTGATGGGATTTATTGCACTTGCCACAACCGGATACCTTATCAATGACTTCTCAGACCTTGAGTCTGATATAGTTGCAGGAAAGTCCAATTTTTTCATATCGACCGGAAAAAGAGGCTTGCCAATTGTGCTTTTCTCAACAATCGGTACGTTGATCTTCTGGTACTTGGTAGGAGCAAACTCCGTGGTCCTGTTCCTATGTGTAGTTCAGATCGCGTTCTATTTCTTGTATTCCGTGCCACCTCTTCGGTTGAAGACAGGGCTTTTCGGTGTTTTCCTTGATGCTTCATACAGTAGGGTAATACCGTCACTCATGTCATTGGTTTATTTCAGTGATGGCATTGCCCAAGTGCCCAATATTGTTCTGCCAGCTGCTTGGATGCTTTTTGTGGGAATACGTAACATGTTGATGCACCAGCTGGATGACCTTGTAAACGATGCTTTGGCCAACCAAAGGACGTTCATGGGCAGGTTTAACGAACCTGGTCGTTTGATTAAGTTATTCTGGTTAAGTCTGCCCTTCGAATTGGCGTTCATGGGTTTGTCGGCCAGGTTTTCTCTACCATTCGGCAATGTTATCATGGGCAGTTTTCTTTTCCATGTGCTCTATTTGGCTGTCAGATATCGGGTTTGGAACCAACAGAACAGGCATGAAATTCTTCGGGGAGAGAGGGGTAAGCATCTGTTGAATGATCTCTATGCCTACGTACTTCCATTAGGTCTATTGGTCCATCTGACCACCAAGGATCATGTCTGGTTCTGGTTACTCATTCTTCACATTGCGGCATTCCCAGCTTTGAGGCATCGGTTTCTGTCCGATCTCAGTGCAATGGCCGGAACACTCAAAAGCTTCATTGAACATCAGTGGATCGAATTCAAGCTTTTTATGAAATACTGGGTTAATCAGATCATCATTGATCTTTTCAGAGTTTTCGGGGTTGATCTTGTTAAAAGACAGTCCTCTGCTTTGGGATATCTTAGAGGCTGGTTCCGAAAGAAACTGAGATGTGCGGAATAGTTGGGCAGTTTGAGCTAACGGGAGACCGAGTGGAGCATGAACGGTTTGAGCGAATGTGCGAATCGTTGGCACACCGTGGGCCCGATGACCGTGGCATCGGTTTTTTTGAAGATGACCGATATGCATTGGGGCACCTTCGATTATCGTTTCTGGATCTGACAGAGTTTGGCAGACAACCAATGTACGATGCTGCCAACGACCTTTGGATAGTATTCAATGGAGAGATCTATAATCATGCTGAACTCAGGGCAGAGTTGAGCCGATCGTACCACTTTCGGACAAGGACCGATACAGAGGTCATACTTGCAGGATTCTCGCTCTACGGGCCGGGTTTCGTGTCCAGATTGAATGGAATGTTCGCGTTTGCGGTGTATTCCATATCCACGCATAAGTTGTGGCTGGTAAGAGACAGATTCGGTATCAAGCCGCTCTATTATCACCATTCGAAAGACAGAGTACTGTTCGCGTCAGAGATCCGTCCAATTCTTGGGTCGGGCAAAGTAAATAGGGATGTGGATCACTCTGGCTTTGCAGATTTTTTCGTTTATCGTTATGTACCTTCCCCAAAGTCAATATGGAGAGGCGTTTCCAAGCTGGAGCCTGCACATTACTTGGAATTCGACCTGCGTACCGGAAAGGTTGTTCAGACAGAATATTGGCAGTTGCCGAAACAGGAACGAAAACGAAGCCGTGGTGAACTTGTAGCTATGGTTGGCGAGATTCTGCAGAATTCCGTACAAGGCCAATTGAAATGTGATGTTGAGATCGGAGCCTTGCTCAGCGGTGGCTATGATAGCAGCGCACTGGCCTTGTATGCAGTGGAACAGAATCCTGATCTTAGGACATTCAGTGTAGGCTTCACCGATTGGCAGAACAGTGAAGATCAGTATGCGCGTACAGTGGCAGAACACCTAGGTGTTTCCAACAGGTCTGTCATATTGGATGGGTCGAGTCTGAAATTGATGGATATTATGCCAAAAGTATACGATGAACCGATCGCAGACATTTCAATAATTCCGACCTACGCTGTAAGCAAACTCGCCAGATCGGAGGTAAAGGCCGTTATAAGTGGCGAAGGCGCAGATGAGATATTCTGCGGTTACAATTGGCAGAAGGAATATTTCCGGTCCACTTCAGCCAGAGGTTTCTTCGGTAAGTTGGTTGATGCACTTTCTCCACCTGACGCGGTCGGATTCTACGCGCAGAGCATGGCCATGGGGTGGTTTGGCCTCGAAGAATTGAAGAAACTGATGAACCCCGATCTCCACACACACTTGCCTGAAGACGTTCATTGGTTCTATAGGAAGCATTATGGTGAATTCAAAGGACTGAAGTCCATACAATACATGGATCTGAAGTGTTTCATGGCAGAACTTGTACTCACGAAGGTCGATAGGGCAAGTATGGCAAATTCGTTGGAGGTCCGAGTGCCCTTTTTGGATCATCGTTTGGTGGAGTTGATATTCAGTTCAACGGAATCCGATTACTTCGACCCGAGGGTGAATAAACTGCTACTATGGTCCAACATCCGTCATCGGCTACCGAATGAGATACTTTCCAGACCCAAACAAGGCTTTGTAGGCCCCGATTCCTATTACCAGGATTCTAATTGGTATGCCACCGAAATAAGCCGTTCCAAACTTTATCACTCGGGCATCATCAGTAAGCAATATGTCGGTTCGCTCTTGAGCTCTAGGGATAGCTGGAGATTGTGGAAATTATTGGTCATGTCCAAATGGTTCGAAGAATACTGCTGATATGCGCTTTGCAGTTGCTGTTGTGGTCTTGTTCCGATCACCAGAAGCCTGTTCAACAGACCCGTACCATCGTTCTCAGTGTTCATTCTGGTGAGAACTCCATAGTAATCAACAACTCATCGGACGTTCCACTGGCGTTCAACCTTAACCTCAATGACCGTTTTCCGTTGACAGCGGAGATCTTGATGTCAGAGGTTCGTGGTCTGGCAGATTCGCTTTCTGTGGACACGGCAGAGGCAGCGTGGATGTTCGTTGCAGAAAACACGTTTCACTCAAATTCTATAGCGCAGGAGCCATGGGTTCATGAGCCGCTACTATTCTTGAACTCCATAGGAGGTGGATTGTGTGATGATAGAAACGCTGTTCTTGCGGGTATTTGGCAGGATCTTGGCTTCAGATCACGCGTTATCGGCCTTGAAGGTCATGTGGTATCAGAGGTTGATCTCAATGGTGATTGGGCAATGTACGATGCTGACCATGGTGTTTTCTTTCTTGATTCTTCGGGAACGCATTTATCGGTTGAGCAAGTGGCACGAACAGCAGCAGGAAACATAATTGTGAAAGGAACCGACTCGGTTAATGCTTTTCTTTGGGATTTCAGTAGGTTCCGACTTGCAAAACAATGGAAGACCTACCGCTCAACCAATGACAATGTTGAGTCTACAGGGTGGTACTTGAATCATGGAAATCGGTTGTCTCAAATATTCAAACTGCCTTCTTACAGCAGCATGAAGATGGTCAATGCAGGTGCGGAGACCGTAATAAAGGTAGTACTGACAGAGAAAAGCACCGGAGAACTGGATGTTCCGCTTGTGGCTTTTGCAACCAGCGGAGAATTGGAGTTTGAAAGGAACCTACGTCTGGAAAAATATAACTCAGACCATCGGTTGGAGGAACTTCCACCTTCAATGATAAAAGTGGTCAATGCCGCGAACGGAGCTGCAATTTGGTATAGAGTGAATCCATTGCTCTGCAATCTTAAACCGATCAACAACCTCAAACTGGAGGTAATTGAGGGGGAATGGCCGAAAATAGAGACTCAGCGGGTCGATTCTGTGTTTGTGGACCTCAACTTAAGAGATGCTCTGAAGGTCAGCAAGTATCTCAAGGAGTCATTCAGGGCTACTTCCCAAATACGTAAAATTGACGGAATGACAAATTACCAACATCTTATCGATCGCTTGGAAGCATTAAGTTTGGGGGAAGAATTGTCGTCTGGCAATGAGATCGACCTTGGTGGTCAGCTAAACGTGATGTGTGATACACTTGGCATTTCTAAAGAACAGTTGTTCAATGAATCGATAACAAATTACCCTATGTCCTTGGTCATGCTAAACATTCTTGTAAAGTACCGGATGTTCGATTACGCAAAGTCAATGTATTCGGGCGGAAGAAGGGTTGAGAAAGTCCGTTGCCGATCATGAGGTTCTTACGAAAGATCGCTCAGCTTCACGACCTTTCCAAGGCCAGCCCGGAATTCTCGTTGGAAATGCTTCGGGCATACAACCGTACCCGTCCGAAGGGCCCTCAGGTGGAAATATGCCATGCACCGTTCAAGAGTATATATTTTGGGCATTATGGCAATGCCATAGCCTGCTGCTACAATAGGACCTACATTCTGGGAAAATACCCTACCGACTCGATACGCGGGATATGGGAAGGGGAGAAGGCCCGGAAGTTACGGCAACTGATATCGGAGAATAACCTTGACCATGGCTGTCAAGGTTGCAAGGCTCAGATCGTGGCAGGAAATTACGATGCCACCAAAGCGAAGCAGTACGATCAGCTCAAGCTGAATCGAAATGGTCTTCCTTCGGTAATGGAGTTCGAGCTAAGCAATACCTGCAACTTGGAATGCCAAATGTGCAGTGGCGATTTTTCGGCACTCATACGGAAGAACAGAGAGAATCGTCCGCCACTTATAGAGCCATATGATGATGCCTTTGTGGATCAGTTGGAAGAATTCATTCCGCATCTTGAAGAAGCCAAATTCTATGGAGGAGAACCGTTTTTGGTAGAGATCTACTACAAGATATGGGAGCGGATCATTGAACTGAATCCTAAGATAAGGATCTCTGTTCAGACCAATGCTACGGTTCTCAATTCAAGAGTAAAGCACATTTTGGAACGATCAGAGTTTCATTTGAACCTCTCCATCGATTCATTTGACAGAGGCAATTATGAAAGGATACGGACAAATGCAAACTATGACCGTACCATGGAGAACCTTGAGTGGTTTTACAATTATTGCAAGCAACGGGGAACGTTTTTCGGGATATCTGCATGTGCCATGACCTCCAACTGGAGAGATCTGCCCGAAGTTGTGAGACGTTGTAACGCCCTTGATGTGCCCGTTTACTTTCATACGGTATTCTTTCCAACCTCAGAGGGATTTCACTCGCTAACTGAAGAGGGTCTCACTGAAGTATTGACGGAATTGGAACCATTCCAGTTCACAGAGGATACACCGGTCAGGAAGAAGAATTCAAGGCATTTCCAGGACATGCTGAAGCAATTGAGGTACCTTCTTGGGCAAAAGCGGACCACAGTGCCTCAGGGACATGCAATAACTTCCGTTGATGAATTCAAAAATTTCGTTCGGAAGTTCATTGCCACGTATTCCGGCTGGTCAGATGCCGTGAAACATGAACGGCAAAAGGCAATTATGAAAAAGTTGGATGAACTTTCTGCTGCGTTAGGATCGGAATACAATTATTCAGAGAATTTCAGGTCGTTCGATTTTCAGAACACCGTGAGCGTGTTGACCGTATTGAATCAGCTGGAGAAATTGCCGGTAGATGAGCTGAAGCGACTTGCCACAGGTGCCTAATGAACGGACAGCAGCGCATCTTCGTTTTTGTAGTTTGCGGTTCATCCGAGCATATCCATACGCTGCACATAGCTTTGCGTTATCTTCAAGGCCGTACACAGAAACGGATCATTGTGTTGACAGATTCCGAAAGGAATCAGTTACCCATTGTTCATGACGACATTATCGATGTGACCACGCCTTCCGGTTACACCGATCATCAGGCAAGCATTTTTCTGAAAACATCACTTCACAGGTACCTGCCACAGGGCAACAGATACTGCTATCTTGATTCTGATGTGCTGGCAATTTCTGATGCGATTGACGACATATTCGAGCAATTTGAAGCACCCATCAGGTTTGCGGCAGACCATTGCAAAATGAGCAAGTTCAGCCCCCACGCTGTAAACTGTGGGTGCCTCGCAGCTAAGGAACAGAAGCGGAAAGTGCTTTCGGCCGCCTTCGATCAGTATACGGTCAAAAGCCCGGAGGCGCTTATGAAAAAGGCTCAACTGGAAGCCGAGTTCAAGAAACTCAGATCCAATGTTTTCAGAAAGTCCGTGGTTGCAGTCAGGTACGTCTTTTCAGGACGGGAGTTTGAACTGAATTCCGAATTTCGGTTTGATAAACGGGGTAGGGTGTGGTACGACCGTGACGGTATGCCTGTCGTTTTCGAGGCTGATACTTCAAGAATAGAGCGCGAAACAGGACTCCGATACAACAGATGGAAGGGGGAATGGACTGAT